>Ga0068714_10000351_pt1 | contig 94887 bp, 75 predicted proteins | sample MTBNYHSulfiMetaG_FD_62988 | JGI IMG/M metagenome (GOLD analysis project Ga0068714, IMG submission 62988) | Enrichment culture microbial communities from rom New York Harbor, USA that are MTBE-degrading - MTBE-NYH (New York Harbor Sulfidogenic)... | ecosystem: Environmental > Aquatic > Marine >...
TCAGCGAATGACGGTGAATCTCCCGACCTTGGTATCCCCGCCACAGGTCACCGCATAGAGATAGATCCCGCTGACGATGTCTTGCCCGTTGCGGGAGATCATGTTCCAGCTCACCGTGCCGCGGCCGCTCGTGCCATCGTGCGGCAGCGTCTGCACCAGATCCCCGGCCAGCGTGTAGATGCGCACATCGCAGCGCGAGGGCGGCAGCCCGGCGAAGTCGATGTGGGAGCCGGTCGGGTCCGACGCGCTGGGCGTCAGATCCCACTCCGCGCCGCCGCGCCACGGGTTCGGGACGACGAAGACCTGGTCCTGCCAGTCCCCGGCCGTGACCGCCCCCCACAACGGCCGCACCCCCTCCGCCTCCGTCGCCGCGGGTGAGCTCGCCAGCTCGATGTAGGCGTCGTCCGCGCCAATGCCCGGCGAGTGGGGCAGGCGTTTGCGGCCATCGGCGCCCTCGTACCAGCAGCTGTAGGCGGTGACATCATAGAAGTAGATCATGCCGTTCTTCAGACCCTGACGGTCCTCGTAGAAGTAGCGCCCCACCTCATAACGCTCCAGGAACCCCGTCGGTGAGGCCGGCGAGGGAATCGAGTCGACCACCGCCGCGAACTCGTTGGTGTAGTCGGCGAGATTCAGCTGGCTGCCCACCGGGAAGGGCGTCAGGTCCGCCACCAATTGCCACTCCGACGGCGTCGGTCCGGTCGAACCGATCGGCCGGTTCCAACCCTCCACGCGCCACACGCGGTACCCGCAGAAGAGCACCGTCCCCTCGCTCGGGTCCACCACCAGCTCCGAGGCGTTGTCCCACTCGAGATACACCGTGCGGTCCCGCTCCACCCGCGCCCGCAGGGCCGGATCCTCGGTGCTCAGCGCCGGCGGCGGCGGCGCCACCTGCCAGACCCAGTGCACCAGCGTCTCCCAACCATCGCACTGGGTCTCATCGGTCTGCAGCGGCGTGCAGCAGCTGCAGTCCATGTTCTTCCAGTACTCCGCCTTCTCGCAGGTCGTGTTCTTGATCGGCACCGACGGCGACAGCGAGTCGCACGGGTCGTTCCACTGCAGCGGATCGCTCCCCGGCTCGATATGCACGCAGGTCTCGTTGCCGTCGCACCCGGTCAATTTGTTCCCGTCGGTGTCCCGCCATGCCCCATTGTAGATGCGCTGGGCGGTCAGGGCATTGTGGATCAGCCCCTTCCACTCATTGCCAATCACGAAGGCCACCTGGAACTTCAGCGCCTCGCCCGGCAGCAGCTCGCTGAACTGCCCTGCGCTGAAGCAGTAGCGATAGTCCGACGGCTGGCTGGTCGGGCGCCGCGGCCTGGTGCCCCGGGACAGCAGGTCATAGCGCTCGTAGTCGTTGCGCGGGTCGCCGTCGGGATAGGTGCCGCTGCCCGAGAAGAAGTGGCAGGTGTGGATCTGCACGCGCACGGGCGCCCGCTCCCCGAGCGGGTCGGTGGTGTGGCCGAGGAACATGCCGCCGAAGTAGCCGTTGGCCCCGGGGCCCATGTCGTCGGCGGCATTCCCGCCCGGCTCGCTACCGGGCGTGTCATGCATGAAGGCGATGTCGAGGTGCAGATTCTGCGTCGAGCAGTCCTCGGTGGTTCCATCCCGGTTCTGGCAGGCATATCCGACCGTCGGGTCGACGTAGGTTGTGTCCACGGTGCGCAGCTCGCCCCCGTCGTCGCTCCAATAGGATGCAGCGTCCTTCCTGCCGGCATCGGAGTCGACGAAGTAGCCGATGTAGATGTCGCGCAGGACCTCGAAGCCGTCGTTGCGCAGGTCGTATTCGAAGCCGATGAACTCGTTGGCTCCCTGCGTCGACCAGGCGAAGCTGCGCTGATCGACGTGGATGTAGAGCGGCCGATGCTCGGGGTATTGCGCTCGGGCCTCGTCGGTGTAGTCCCAGTACTGACAGGAGTACATCTGCTGGGAGATCGCTGCGTAGTCCTCATCGATCTTCCCATCCCCATCATCGTCGCGACCGTTGTGGGGATCCTCGTCGATCAACCCGTCTTGGTCGTCATCCCCCCCGGTGGCCGAGAATCCGGCCCGATCGCCGCCGGTAACACCCTCGAAACTGCCGTAGATCGTGTCGACCGGGTCCAGGCTGGGCCGCAGCTCAAACTCATACGCTCCAGTCGAGACATAGGAGAGGTTGTCGCTGGCGATCGCTCCGAACCAGATCGATCCGGCGTAGAGGTACTCGCCGCCTTTCCACCCCGCTCCAAAGGAGTCGGTGAAACCCGGATTCCCGATCACGCCCACATTACTCACCATGATCTCGAGCAGGCCCACGTTGTGATAGAAAATGTAGGGCTGGCGGATGGCGTACAATGGCTGGCCCGTCTCGTCACGCCCATAGGGATTATATCCATCCCACCGCGCGCTGCATGCTCCCACGATGAGAAGGTGGCAGAGGCCAACGAGCAGCAGACCGCGGAACAGCCGCTGCGGGCTCATGACCATCGTGCTCATGGGCAACCTCCCCGGCGCCTGGCGGCGCTAGAACTGGTATCCAACGCCGACACGAATCGTGCGGGGATCCCCGAAAACCCGCGGATCGTGCAACGGGATGAACTCCTCGACGCCGTCCTCGTCCCGATCTTCCAGATACGCTCCACCGGCGCGTCCCGTCTCGGTGTAGTAAACAGTGTACGCCTCGTTGACGGGCGGCGACGGCCCCACGCCCGGATTCAGGTTAGTGATATTCCTCGCGTCCAGCACGTTGCGGGCATGCAGGAAGAGCGATAGCTGATTGCCCCACAGTGGATAGTACTTGTCGACCCGGACGTCGAGGGAGGTCGTGCTCGGCAACCGCCGCGAGTTCACCATCCCCGGCACGATCTCGCGGGTGTCGCGCTGCTCCGGGGTGTAGGGATACCCGGTGGTGTAGTCCCACATGAGGCTCACGCCCCAGTTGATCCGGTCCCCAACGTAGAGACTCGCCCCGATGCTGTGCCGCGCATCCCAGTCAAGGGGCACTTCTGCGTTGGGCAGGTAGACGAAATTGCGCGCTGTGGCAGCATCCGCATCCGAGCCGACGCCGAAGGCATTGCCATACGCGTAATTGAGGTTCCAGCGCATACGGTTCGCGAAACCACGCGAGAGGCTCACCTCAAAACCCTTGGACGATGCATAGTCCCTGTTCACGTACTGGAAGACGTTGCCGGTCGACGACCAGTCGGCGGTCTCCTCCGAGGAGATCAGACCGAAGATATCCTTGTAGTAGACGCTGAACTGGCCGGCCACCAAGTTGCTGAAAAGGTGCTGGATGGCCGCTTGATACGCAATCGTCGTCTCGTTCGTCAGGTTGGGGTTGCCCCGCGTGCCTTCGTAGGTCGTGAGATCGTCGAACATGAACTGCCGGTCCGGGATCTGGTAGAGCCGACCGTAGTTGAAGCTGAAGACATCGCGGTCCGAGATCGGGTAGGCGATGCCGATGCGCGGGCTGAGCTGCTTCTTGACCCGCTCCTGAACCTCTGACAGCGGCACTTGATCACCCACGCTGAAGACGTCGTAGCGCAGCCCCGCGTTGATGATCATGCCTTCATGTTCCCATTGGTCCTGAATGTAGAAGGCCCCCTCGGGATTGTAGTAATGGTAGCGGGTGCGCGTGGCGCCAATCTGACCATTCGAATTCGTCAAGTACGGGTCGGAGACCGAGAACAAGCGCATGTCGTTGTACTGCGCGGAGAGGCCGCTCTCGATGGTGTGACGCCCCTTGCGCCCCGTAAAATCGAAGATCATCTGGTGAACGTACGTTTCGCGCGTGGACAGCGTGGGATAGTCGCCATTGGTCACAAAGAAATCGTACGATTCACCATCGTAGTAGTTGTACCAGTAATCAGCGCGCCGCTCGATCTCGTACTCCCATTCCTTCTTGTCGAGTACGCGGCTATCACGGAAGTAGTGCTGGGTGCTCAGCTTGAAGCTGTATTGGGCATACTGGCTCAGGGAGTGTAGCAGGACGGCCTTGTACTGCTGGAACTGGTTGAGCACGTTGGGGGTGTGCTCGGCAGCGTTGTAGTACTGGTACGTGGAATCTACCTGCACCGGCGACCAGCGTCCGTGACGAAGGACAACTTCGTCCGTCCGCGTCGTGTCGAGGAAGGTCTGGATGAAACCGGCCTTGCTCCAGGGGTGGATGTAGTTGTCGTAGCGGTCCTCTTGCCGAATCATCTCCATGGTGAGCTTCGTGTTGGGCGACGGCTTGTGCGCCAGCTTGGTCTGCAATTTGAGCGAATTGCTCTTGCGATCGCCGATGCTGATGAAGTTGAGCAAGTCGCTCCGCGACCGCCGCTCGACAGTCTTGGGATAGTTGTCCTCGTAGGTGGCCTCGGCCGAGACGTAGTAGGTCAGATCGCGCACCGGGGTGGGGCCGCCGACGCCGGCGAAGACCCGGTCGTAGTTGTCAAAGGTGTTCTTGGGGGAACCGTAGTCATCGGTGATGTACCGCAATTCCCCGCCGAAACGATCACCGCCCTCCTTCGTGCGGAAGATGACCACGCCCGACTGGGCGTTGCCGTACTTAGCCTGCATGCCGCCCAGGATCGTCTCGGTGTTGGTCAAAGCCATCGTGGCCAGCGAAGGACTGCCACCCACCAGCGGGTCGCGAACCGGAACGCCGTCGACCTGATACTGCACCTCACCCGCACGGCCGCCCCGGAAGTAGAGCTGCCCGCCCTTGGCAATCACACCCGCATTGAGGGCGATGGCTTCCTCGACATTGTCGACCGGCAGGGCGGCGATGTCCTCGGCATCCATCTGATGCGACGTGCCGGTCTCGCGCTTGTCGATTTGCTTCTTCTTGCCAACGATCTGCACGACATCCAGGGTCTTGACGATTTTGAAACTCAGCTGGAAGTCCAAGCGCGTTGTCTGCCCCGCCTGGACCTCAACGTTTGCGACGAGCTCGTCCTCATAGCCCATCATCTGCACCATCAAGCGGTACGTGCCCGCGGGGATATTGCTGATGATGAACGAGCCATCCTCCAGCGACATGGTACCCCAGGTGGTCCCGAGCAGCAGGATGTTGGCCGGGGCCAGCGGCTTGCCGCTCGCCTTGTCCTTGACCGAGCCCGCAATGGTGCCCACCTCGCTCGCCGTCAAGCCCGACCCGGGTGTCTGGGCCAAGACCGTGAGCCCCCCCAAGAACCAGACCGCCACCAATGCTGCGACCCAAGTGAATTTTGCCCGCCGCATGGTCGAACTCCCCCCGTGTGCTTCGCCGCGCATTCCCCCGGCATCGTGGCGGCTGCTCCTCTGCCAGCGCCGCACGCCGCGCCTCAGGAACCGATATCCCGGCACACCGGAATCCTTGGACGCAACTATTTTCCTGATAAACAGTTACCTGACCCGCCGGAATGCTAGATCATAATCCGCATCCCCAGCAGGAAGCTTATCTCATCCTTCTCATCGACCCTGGCTGCCTTAGGCTCCTCAGGTTCCGTCTTCATTTGACGGAGAGTTCCGTGGATTTGCACGGTGCCTCCGCGCGGGAGCCAGGAGGCACCGGCCGCCAGCCCCCGGCCACGGGAGAGCGTCAAGGGCTCATTGACATCGCCGTCCTGACTGGTGAACCACAGGCCGCCCCGGAGCACCACATCCTGGTGCACGAACAATTCAGCCCCCGCACCCAGCGTGCCATGCCGAGCCGTTCCGCTCAGGGTCTGAAGCGCCTCGCTTTCCTCCCAATCCTCCTCTCCAACCTCACCCTGAACGGCCAACAGCAGCCGACCCTGCAGCCACCGCGAGCTGACGCCAGCGGCCACCTGGAGCGCGTCGCTGCTCAGGCTCCCGGCGCGATTAGATCCCTTGAAGTTGGAGGTCTCGACCGCGCTCCACTCCCAGGTGTGATAGGAAGCCTCCAGGCCAAAGGTTAGGCTCCCCTTGTCAAGACGTGCCCGGCCGGCCACCTCGGCGTCGCTCTCCTCCTCGCGGAAGGTCACCAAGCCCACGCGGCGGAAAAGATCCTTGCTGGGGTTCTCGGGCGACGTGTCGCTCCAGCTGACATCCTTGGTCTCACCGCCGGTCCTGTCCATGAAGCGCGCCCGCAGCCCCGCTTCGAGGCCACCACGCGCCGGCAAGATGAGCGACACGGAGTAGCGATCGACCGGTCGCGCCCAGGCCAACTCGTCCTCGTGGAACCGAGCATCGTCGATCGACTTGCCCTTCACGTTGCCGCGCTCGAAGTCCCAGCCCAGGGCGAGCATCGTCGGGCCGAGCGCCGCCTGGGCACCGACCTGCCCCACCCAACGGGATTGCCGGTGCCGGATCGCGAAGAAGTCCGTGGAAATGCGCGACTCGTTCTCTGATTCCGACCCCACCACCGCGCCCAGCACGAACCGCCCGAATCGACGGTTGACCATGCCCGACGCCAGGGGACCGCGTACCCGCGACCAGTCTCCCGGATGGTCGTTCATCTCCAAGAAGGTCCAGTTGTAGTCCAGGCCCAGCGCCGTGCGGCCCGTGCGATACACCGCCTGGAACCCCGACTGACCGTAGGAACGCTTGCTGTCCACGGCAGGACGATTGGCCTGCTGCCGGTGACCGCCCAGCCAGGACTCGATGACCCAGCCGTCGCTGTCTTCCAGCAGGCCGGCGACGTTGAGTCCGAAATCGTGCGTGTTGATTTCATTCGCCTCGTCCTGGATGCACAGGTCGACGCGCCCCATCCCCGCCAGGCGCACGGAGGGAGCGCTACGCAGGGCCGTGGGATCGAGACCCGCCTGCTGCATCAGCCACTCCCGCACGGTCCCCCGGGCAGGAGACCCCATTGCCAGCAGCAACCCGCTGCAGACGACCACCGCGCCCAACCTCATCGCCGCGCGACCCCGCCTCGGCACTCGCATCACCTCGCTACCCCTCCCCCTTGGCACCGGCTACCTGCCCTGCTTCGGTCCGAAGACGAGCATCTGGGGTTCGCTGCCCCAGTGCGTGCCGGTCGAGGCATTGAAGACCGCCACGGTGAAGTAGTAGGGCTTGCCCGCCAGGGGATCGAAGATGACATCGTCCCGCGTCGAACGCCCCGTGTTCAGCTTGCGCGCGATCTCGAGCGTCCAGACTCCGTTATCCTCGTTGTGCTTGGCTTTGCCGCGCACATCGGCCCGGCTGCCCCCCGGATAGGTCAGCACATAGCCCGGGACGACATCGCCAGGCTGCCACTTGCGCGCATCCGGCTGGATGGCTTGATTAAGGGTGTCGCGGATGCCCAGAGGGGCGAAGTAGGCATCGTACTTCTCGCGCCACAGGTAGGCCAAAGCCACGCCGTTGTTGGTGCGACACTCTCCGCCCCACTCGTTGTGGCACTGCGCCGGATTGGGCGGTTCGAAGTGGGGATCGTCAGCACGTCGATAGACATGGCGCGGCCGCCGCGTGCCCTGATCGAAATTGGGCCAGTAACCTGGCGTGCCTTCGTCGGGCACGACACCGGCCAGCGCATCGATGTACAGGTCATCCAAGTAGCCCGGAATGCCCTGGGCGGGTTCATCGCGGTCGGGGTCGGTCGGGTCGAAGATGAACCGCAAGGGGTTCGTACGCCCTGCCAACCAGTACCAGAGGTCCAGCCGACCCGCTGTCATCGGACCGAAGCTCCTGGCCCCGTTGCCGTGGCAGGCCACATGGCAACCGACCTCGGCGAAGGTCAAGCCGCGCCCCCCAGCCGGCTCGATCTCAAAGGCGAGCGCGAACTTGTCGTCCTCACCGAACTGGGCCCACCAGTTCGACGTCAGCAAGCTGTCTTCAGGGCCGCGCCGGTACAGGCTGTCGCAGACGATCCGGCCGCCCACGTGGGCGCACCGGATCATGGGCGCGGTCAAGTCGGGGCCCACGAAGACAAAGGTGTCCTTGAGCTGATCCGCTCCTGGGTCCATCCACTCGGCCAGCAGATACAGGTCCGTGTCCGTGTAGACCGCCTTCATGGAGACATAGCGCGGGGCGCCAGGATCACCGGCGCCGTCCTCAGCCGACATGCGAACCTGGGTGAAAGCGCGTTCTGGCGTGAATTCGCTGCCCCATTCCCGGTCGATGCGTTCGCCGTCGATCTCGATGATGCCCTCGACAAAGCTCGCGGGCGACTGGTAGTAGGCGGTCAGAACACCGGTTTGGGAGTTCTCCGGCTTCGAGGGCACTTCCTCGCTGCAACCGAGCCAGAACCCGGTCAGGATCACTGCGCCCAGCCCGGCGGCGACCAGCACTCTCCGGCGCCAACCGCTCGGATCCCCCGCGGCCGCCAGATCCCTTTCTGGCGCCAGATCCTTCTCTGCAGGCTGTGTCGAAACCGATGCGCCCTTCACCCCTGCGCCTCCTCCCCGCGTGGGTCCACGCCTTGACAGGCCGCTGCCCCCGGCCTGGAGATACATCAGATGTACGCTAGGCGGGTAACCCCCTAGTGTCAAGCAGAGAATGGTGCTACGCCGTCCAATGCACCTCTGGAAACGGTGCCAGAAGCGCCTGGAATCGCCCGCGGATGCGCTCGAGCCCGGCCCTCGTGCGGCCCTCGAAGCGCAACACCAGCACGGGCTGCGTGTTCGAGGCCCGCAAGAGCCCCCAGCCTTCCGCGAAGGTTGCCCGCACGCCGTCGATCGTGACGACCGGGTGGTCGCGCGCCAGCTGTGCGGCGACCGCCGCGACAATGCGAAACTTGGCCTCGTCGGCGCACTCGATCCTGATCTCGGGGCTGTTCTCATAGCGCGGCAGGCTGTCGACCGCTGCCCCGAGGGAAGGCTCTTGCCGAGCCAGGATCGCCGCCATGCGCGCCGCGCCGTAGATCGCGTCGTCGAACCCGAAGAAGCCCTCGGCGAAGAACATGTGGCCGGACATCTCACCGGCCAGCGGGATCCCATCGGCCTTCATCTTGGCTTTGAGCAACGAGTGGCCCGTCTTCCACATGATCGGCTCGCCCCCGTGAGCCCGAATGTCCTCCGGCAGCCCCTGGGAACATTTGACGTCGAAGAGGATGCGGCTTCCCGGCTGCCTGGCGAGCAGGTCCCGGGCATAGAGGGCCAGGATCTGGTCGCCGAAGATGAGGCGGCCGTTTTCGTCGACGAGGCCAATCCGATCCGCATCGCCATCGAAACCGACCCCCAGATCGGCCCGCTCGCGGACCACGCGCGCCTGCAGATCGCGCATGTACTCGGGCACCGTGGGATCGGGCAAGTGATTCGGGAAGCGGCCGTCCGGCTCGCAGTAGAGGGGCACGACCTGATGGCCGAGGTCCGCCAGGATCGCCGGTGCCAATGGGCCCGCGGTCCCATTGCCGGCGTCGACGACGATGTGCAGCGACCGATCGGCGGGACAACGCTCCACCACCATGCGCCGATACCGTGGCAAGATGTCAAGCGTGGCGCGCGTTCCGTGACCCGTCGTGAAATCGCGGGCGGCGATCCGCGCCGCCAGGCCGCGGATCTCTTCACCCCAGATAGGGGCCGTGCCCCGACACAGCTTGAAGCCGTTGTACTCGATCGGGTTGTGGCTGCCCGTGATCATCACACCGCCCCCAGCACCGGCCTCCATGACCGCGTAGTAGAGCACCGGCGACGGCACGATGCCCACGTCGACGAGCCCCATGCCCGTGGCCAGGATCCCGTCACCCACGGCAGCGTGCAGGCGCGGGGAGCTTGCGCGCACATCGCGACCCAGGCAGAGATTCTGCACGCCTTCCTCGGCGAGCAGGCTGGCGACGGCGCGCCCGACGTCGTAGGCCACGTCATCGGACAGGTCGCGGGCGGCCACGCCCCGGATGTCGTATTCCCGGAAGATGGCCGGGTTGCTGGCGGCACTCATCGCTTGGCGGATTCCTTTCCCCCCGAGCGCAGGAAGGCCTCGATGAAGCCGTTCAGGTCCCCGTCCAGGACCCCCTGCGCATTGCCGACCTCGTGCGCCGTGCGATGGTCCTTGACCAACGTGTAAGGATGCAGGACATAGGAACGGATCTGCGACCCCCACGTGATCTCCTTCTTGGTCGCCTCGAGCGCGCGCGTTTCCTTGAGTTTTTCCTGCTGCTGCGCGTAATAGAGGCGGGCCCGCAGCACCTTCATCGCCATGTCGCGGTTGCGGTGCTGCGAACGCTCCGCCTGGCACTGCACGACAATCCCAGTCGGCAGATGGGTGATGCGCACCGCCGAGTCGGTCTTGTTGACGTGCTGCCCGCCCGCCCCGCTGGCCCGGTACGTGTCAACGCGCAAGTCTTCGTCGCGGATCTCGACCTCCCCCGCGTCCTCGACCTGCGGGTAAACAAAGACCGAGGCGAACGACGTGTGCCGCCGCTGATTGAAATCGAAGGGCGAAATGCGCACGAGCCGGTGCACGCCCGTCTCGGCCCTCAGGTACCCGTAGGCATAGGCCCCACGCACCTCGATGGTCGAATCCTTGATGCCCGCCTCTTCGCCTTCCTGGAAATCGATCACCCGCGCCTGAAAGCCATTGCGTTCCATCCAGCGCAAGTACATGCGGTGCAGCATCAGGGCCCAGTCCTGCGACTCGGTACCGCCGGCGCCCGGGTGGATCGTCAGGATCGCGTCGCAGCGATCGCGCTCGCCGTTGAGGTAGGTCTGCAGCTCGTAGCGTTCGAGATCCTGCTGAAAGGCAAGCAAGGCGCTGAGCTGCTCGTGCTCGAAGGCCTCGTCCTGCTCGGTGCGCGCCAGCTCGATCAGTTCGCGCAGGTCATTGAGGCGCCGGCGTAGCTGCGCCCAACTCTCGACCGCGCTCTTGACGATCCGCAGGCGGTCCACCACGGTGGCGGCCTGCCCCGGGCTGTCCCAGAAACCTGGCTCAGAGACCTTCTGCTCGAGGCCCTGCAACTCTCCCTCGAGGCGATCGAGGTCAAAGAAACCCCCGCAGGTGGGTGACCTTCTCCTCGCCCGCAGCCAGTAGCTCGTCGATCTCCGCAATCATCTTGCTGTGCGTCCCCTCTGGTCGCGCGCTCTCCCTCGCCGCGACCCATCGTGTGGCTCCGACCGCCGCGCGCGCGCCACGAGACGCCGCCACAGGCGGCTGGCATCCCGCTCCAGCACCCCCATGGTCCCGTTATTGCGCACGACGTAGTCCGCCACCCGGCGTCGCCGCGCATCGCCCGTCTGGCGCGCCATCCGCCGGCGCGCATCGCGCGGCGCGAGTCCCCGCGCCGCCAGCCGTTTTAGGCGCTTATCCCGCGCCGCCTCGATCGTGACGACGACCTCGCACCAGTCGGGCACGCCGACCTCGACCAGCAGCGGGATCTCGACCAGCACGATAGCAACCTCGGGCCGGCGCTTCAAGGCGGCTGCCCGGCGCGCCAGACGCACCAGCACGATCGGGTGCAAGATGGCCTCGACGCGGGCCAGCGCCCGCCGATCGGTAAAAACCCGCGCCGCCAGCCGCCGCCGGTCGACCCGGCCCGCCCGCGTGAGAACTCCCGCGCCCAAGCTGGCGCTGACGGCCCGGGCCACCTGGGGGCTGCCGGCCAGCAGGCCCCGCACGACGCGGTCGGCATCGATGTGGGCCACACCGGGCCGCGCGCGCAAGAGACGGCATAGCGTCGATTTGCCCGCGCCAATGCCGCCGGTGACGGCGACGACGATCCCGCCCGCGTCAGGCTTCGGCATGAGCTTCGTACCAGTCGCGGCCTGCCCCGGTGTCGACCTTGAGCGGCACCTGCAGCTCAAGCACGCCAGCCATCTCCCCGGCCACGATGTCGCGCACCTTCGCGAGCGACTTCTCCGGCACCTCGAGCACGAGCTCGTCGTGGACTTGCAGGAGCAGCCGCGCCTGCGGCTGTTCGGAGGCCAGGCGCGTGTGGACCCGCACCATGGCCAGCTTGATCAGGTCGGCGGCGGAACCCTGCACGGGCGTGTTCACCGCCATGCGCTCGGCCGCCGCCCGCAGTTGCGGGCGGATCGAGGCGAGGTCGGGCAGGTAGCGTCGCCGCCCGAGGAGGGTCTCGGCGTAGCCGCGCCGGCGCGCCGCGACCACGCAGCGATCGATGAAGGCCTTGACCCCCGGCAGCTTGGCGAAGTACTCGGCGATGAAGCGGCTGGCCTCGGCGACCGGGATGCCCTGCTCGCGCGCCAGGCGCTGGGCGCCCATGCCGTAGAGGACCCCGAAATTCACGACCTTGGCCCGGGCGCGCATGCCCGCATCGACCTGCTCGACCGGCACACCGAAGACCCGCGCCGCGGTCGCGCGATGAATGTCAGCGCCGGCGCGGAAAGCGGCCAGCAGGTCCGCATCCCCCGAGAGGTGCGCCAGGATCCGCAGCTCGATCTGCGAATAGTCGGCCGAGAGCAGGCACCAGCCCTCCGGCGCGACGAAGGCCCGGCGGATCTCGCGTCCCAAGTCGGTCCGGATCGGAATGTTCTGGAGGTTGGGGTTCGAGGAGCTCAGTCGGCCCGTCGCGGTCACCGTCTGATGGAACTCGGTGTGGATGCGCCCGGTGCGCGGGTCGACCAATTTCGGCAGAGCCTCGGCGTAGGTGCCGCGCAGCTTGCCGAGCTGGCGATACTCGAGGACCTTGGCCGGCAGCGGATGGTCCGCGGCAAGGTCTTCGAGCACTTCCTGCCCGGTCGAGAAGCCCGTCTTCGTCTTGCGGCGCGGCCTGAGCTTCAGCTCCGCGAAGAGCACCTGCTGGAGCTGCTGGGTCGAGTTGATGTTGAACGCCGTGCCCGCCAGCCGATGGATCTCCTCCTCCAGCCGCTCCATTTGCAGCGCCAGGGTGCGCCCGAGGGCGGCCAGCAGGCGTACATCGACCAGAATGCCGTTGCGCTCCATCGCCGCCAGAACGGGCAGGAGCGGCATCTCGATCCGCTCGAAGAGGTCCTGCGCCCCGCGCTCGCGCAGCATCGTCCCCAACGGTTCCAGGAGCCGGAGCACGGCGTCGACATCCTCGCAGGCGTAGGGTGCCACGCGCTCGATGGGCACTTGATCCATCGAGACCTGTTCCCGCCCCGATCCGATCAGCGTTTCGATCGGCACCTTCTGGTGCGCGAGGAACTCGGCGCTCAGGGCGTCCAGACCATGGCGGGCACTGGGATCGCGCAGGTAGGAAGCGACCATCGTGTCCATGAGCGGGCCGCGCACCTCGATACCGTGGGCGCCGAGGATTCTGAGATCGAACTTCAGGTTCTGGCCGGCCTTGATGATGTCCGGGTCGTCGAGCAGGGGCGCCAGCAGACGGGCGACATCCGCGACGGGCACGTTCTGCCCCTCCTGGTGCCCCACCGGGACGTACCACGCATCGCCTGGCGACCAGGCGAAGCTCACGCCCACGAGCCGCGCCGTCTGCGGATCCAGACCATCGGTCTCGGTGTCGATCGCCACGATCGGCCGGTCCGGTTCATCGCGCGGGTAGCGCTCCACGATCGCCGCCAGCGCCGCAGCATCGCCCAGCGCCCGGTAGCGCTCGCCCCAGCGATCCTGCACGACGACCGGCGCAGCGTGGCCGTCGCCCACCGGCTCAGGTGTGGCCGCGGCGGCGAGCGTAAGCTGGGTGCTTGCGCCTCTCGCCGTGGAGCGAGGGGACTCAGCCGGCGCGATCCGGCCGCCGAACAGACGCCGCGTGAGCTGCCGAAACTCGAACTCCTCGAGCAAGGCCCGCAGCGGCGCGCGCTCGGCCGGGTCGGGCACGGTGAGCTGCTCGATCGCCGGCGTCGCCAGGTCGGTGCGAAGGCGCACGAGGTCGCGGCTCAGATGGGCGACCTCCTGACCACGCGCGAGCTTCTCGCGCACACCGGCGGGCTCGATGTGCGCCAGCGCGCCGTAGATCGCATCGAGACTGCCGTGCTCCTGCAGCAGCCGCGCGGCGGTCTTGGCCCCGATACCCCGCACGCCCGGGACGTTGTCGGAGGCATCCCCCGTAAGCGCCAGGAAATCCACGAATTGTTCCGGGGCGACGCCCCATTTGGCCCGCACCGCGTCCGAATCGATCCAGTAGGCCGCGTCGCGGCCGCGGGAGGGCACATACTGGCGGATCCCCGCGCCGATGAGCTGCGCGAAGTCTTTGTCGGCTGAGACGATCACGACTTCCCATCCGGACGCCTGGGCCGCGCGAGCGAGCGAACCGATCAGATCGTCGGCTTCCACGCCCTCCTGAGCCAGCGCCGCCAGGCCGAAGGCGGCCACGGCGCGCTCGATGAAGGGCACTTGCGCCGCGAGCTCAGCGGGCATCGGCGGCCGCGTCGCCTTGTAGCCTTCATACCGTTCGTGCCGGAAGGTCGGGCCGCGCGAGTCGAACGCCACCGCCGCGTGGCGGGCCCGCTCATCGTGGATCAGGGCCAGGAGCGTGGTCACGAAGCCGAACGTCGCGCCCACGTCCTGGCCGCGCGAGGTCGTGAGCGGACGGTTGATGAAGGCGAAGTGCGCGCGGTAGAAGAGCCCCGGCGCATCGACCAGATAGATCCGCCGGCGGTCGGGTGCGCCCATCTCAGCCCTCCTGCCCGACGGCGGACTCGGGCGTGCGGTAGAGCCCTGCGTCCCGCATGATCATCAGCACCCCCGGCGCGACCAGCGCATCGACCGCGAGCCCCAGGGCGACGCGCTCGCGCACCTGGGTCGAGGAGACGTCCACCGGCTCACCGCCCACGAAGTCCACCTTGTCGGCCCACGACGCCGGCAGGGATACCGGCTCCTCCCCGCGACGGTAGACGGCGAAGCGCGCCATGGCCGCGACCTTTACGGGATCACGCCAGCTCGCGATCTCGCGCAAGCTGTCGGTCCCCATGCACAGCCAAAAACGAGCCCCCGCGTAGCGTGCGCGCAGTGCCCGCAGCGTATCGACCGTGTAGGAGACGCCGCCGCGCTCGGCTTCGAGCGTCAGCGCCTCCAGGCGGTCCCGGCCGGCGATGGCCGCCTTCACCATGGCGAGTCGCAGCGCAAACGGACTGAGCTGGCGGTGGAGCTTGTGAGGCGGCCGGTAGGCGGGGATGAGGAAGACCCGCTCCAGACCCAGGGCGTCCCGGCATCGTTCCGCCAGGGCTACGTGTCCCACATGGGGAGGATCGAAGGAACCTCCCAGGAACCCCAGTCTCACTGTCCACCTCCTACTGCGGGAGGCGATCGAGGCGGCGGCGGGCTTCGGAGGCGATCCGGGGACCGTCCTCATAGCGGTCCGGATCCTCCCCCAAGTGGAGCAGCAGATCCAGGGTGGCTTGACGCGCAGCCTCCCACTGCTCCTGCTTCTCGTAGCTGACGGCGATGCCTTCCATCGCCTTGGCGGAAACCGGCGCTTGCTTCCAGCGCGCCAGCGACTTTTCGAAGTAGCGACGCGCCGCCTCGGGCTTGCCCAGCCGCATGTAGGTGCACCCGTTCTGGTAGTCCTTGGCTGCCAGGTTGGAACGCGCCTTGACAACGGCCCGCTCCGCCTGCTCGCGGTGCGTTCCCTCCGGGTAGCGTCGCAGATAGATCTCGCACGCCCGCAAGGCCTCCTCGGCGGGCTCTGGATCCAGCGCGGGGCCCCGCATGCTCAGCACCCAACTCTGGGCCAGCTCGAAGAGCGCATCTTCGGCGTAGCTGCTGCGCGGAAATCCATCCAGCAGGCGTTGAAATGCCTGGCGCGCCAGGATCTGCTCGCCATTCGCCTGGTGGGCCTTGCCCAGGAAGAAGAGCGCGTCGTCGATGAACTGACTGCCGGGGTAGTTGCGTTCGAAGGCTTCGAAGATCTCGATCGCGCGGGCCTGATCGCCGCGCTCGTGGGCCTCGCGCCCCTTGAGAAACTCTCCCTGGGCGCCGGGGCCCTGGATGCGCTCCTGGCGGCCGCACGAGCAAACTGCCAAGGCCAACGCCAGCGCCAGACAAGGCGTGCTCCGCATCCACCGCCGCCCGAGGTCGATCATTACTTCTGATTCTCGTAGAACAGGTAGACCAAACCCGAAACGACCGCTGCCACGAAGACCGGCTCGACGAACCGTTGCATGGACTTCTGCTCCGGTTGCGAGATCGTGAAGGGATACTGCGGCCCTTCGAGGTACGAACGCGCCCAACCCGGAAACTCGTCGATCGCCATTCGGTCGCCTTGGGCCACATTCCGGACCTGGTGGCCTGGCTCCGTCAGATGGGAAGCGCGCAGGCGGACCGTGGCGAGCCGGCCATAGCGGCGGGGGCCAACGAGCCAGCTGCGCTTGATCCACGGATACGACACCTCGAGCTCCGCCACGCGGTAGAGCAGCACCTCGCCCTCCACAGGCAACGCGCGGGCAAGGTCGATCTCCGGTGCGCCGGCTGGCGGCGCACCCTCGCTTGCAGCAGCCTGGGTCGCCTGCTGCGCTTGCAGCTCGGCCTCGCGCCGGAGACGCTCCTGCCGGCGCTGCTGAACGATCGCGGGGGGTTCCTCGTCACCCTCCCCGCCGGATGGGCTCTCCTCGCCCGTAAGGGTCTGTTCCTCCCCTTCTTCTCCTTCTTCTCCTTCTTCTCCTTCTTGTCCCTCTTCCCCCTCTCCCAATCCCTCGCCGGAGAGGACCGTCACACTATCGGGCTCGCTCGCACCGGGCAGCAGCCGCGGTTCCGGCGTCGGAGCGGCCGCCTGCGCTTGAGGGACTGCTGCGGGCGGTCCGCCGGACGGCCTGTACACGACCCCACAGCCGCTCTCGGTGAGCCAGTGGGCGAGCGCGCGCTGAACCAGCCAGTTGGCGGGATGGTCCGTCTCGGGCACGAGGTGAACGGTCGTGCCCGGGGCTAGCGCCAGCCCGGTGACGACGTCCCGGGCCGCCGCGGTGGTGAGGTCCTCGAGCAAGGTCAGATGATCGGGCGAGGGCGGTGGGTCCGAACGGGCCGCCTGCGGGCCAGCGGCGAAAGCGAGACCAGCCAGCCAAAGTGCGACCCACGCCATCGCCCGCATCTTGGGAGGTGTTCCCCGCATCGAAGTTCTCACGGTCCTTCCCCCTGCCGGAGGTCTCTGTTCCCTTCTGATCGCCTTGGCTCGTGTCGGTTCCATCACGGCCCGCGTTGGCGGGCTCGCAAGCGGCCTTCAGATAGGAACGGCCACCAGGTCGTACGGCCCCGCCCCGATCACGCGCACGGGCAGGAAATCTCCCGGCGCCAAACCGGGCTGAGCCGACACAGGAGCGTGCTTGACATGCACGACCCCGTCGATCTCCGGAGCCTCGCCGTAGCTGCGTCCAACCGCATAGTCGCGCTCGGGCCGGACACCTTCAATCAGCACGTCCAGCCGGGTGTGCTTGCGCAGTCCTTGTGTTCTAACCGCAAGTTGACGCTGAAGTTCCAGCACCTGGCCGCGCCGTTCCTCGGCTTCCGCCCGGCGCACGGCAGGAAGGGTTGCCGAGCCCCGCAGATCAACTTCGGGACTGTAGGCAAAGGCTCCCAGACGGTCAAAGGGAAATTCCTCCAGGAAGCGCAGCAGTTCGCGGAACTCACGCGCTCCTTCTCCCGGATGCCCGGTCATCACCGTGGTGCGCAAGACCAGCCTGGGAAGACGCCGGCGCAGCCGTTCAATCAGGCGGCGCACGTGCGCCCCGTCATGCCCCCGGCGCATCGCCGCGAGCACCCGATCCGCCACATGCTGAATCGGCAGATCCACGTAGGGCACAAGGCGGCCGCCCGCGCCCAGCAGCTCCTCGAGTCGCTCGTCCCAGTGAACCGGATGCGTGTACATCAGCCGCAGCCACTCGGGACCCTCGCAGGCTTCCAGGCGAGCAAGCAGATCCGCCAGCGCGGGTCGCCCGGGCAGGTCGCGCCCGTACGCCGTGGTGTCCTGCGCAATGAGGACCACCTCGCGCACCCCCTCGGCAGTCAGCGACTCCACCTCGGCTACGACCGATGCGGGCGGCCGGCTGCGCTGCGGCCCGCGCAGCCGCGGGATGAGGCAGAAGGCGCAGCGATGATCACAACCCTCCGCAATCTTCACATAGGCGGTGTGGGGGGCGCCGATGCGCACGCGGGCCGGCGCGGCCGCGATACCCTCGAAACACCCCAGCCGGGCAAGCTGCCGGCGGCCCGCGAGCGATTCGGCGAGCACCTGCGCCACGGCCGCCACGTTCCCCGGCCCCACCAAGGCGTCGATCTCGGGAATCTCTCGGAATAGCTCGGCGCCGTGGCGCTCAGCCAGACACCCAGCCACGATCAGGCGCCGCAAGGGTCCGGCGCCCTTGAGCCCGGCCACCGCGAGGATCATCTCGATCGATTCGCGCTGCGCATCCGCGATGAAGGCGCACGTGTTCACGATGACCGCCTCGGCCTCTTCCGGGGCCAGAACCAGATCGAAGCCCTGCGCCTCAAGGACCGCCAGCATCTCTTCGCTGTCGACGCTGTTCTTGGGACACCCCAGCGTGAGGACGCAAACCCGCACCGCGCGGCGGGCAGGCGGCCCATCCCGGCCGGCCGGCGGGTCAGTCGACATCGACGAGCTCATAGCCCGGGGGAACGACGAAATGGAAGAGCGTGTCGGGCAGCGCCGCCGGAAACGCGACCGACTGAAAATCGAACTGGAAGCGGTTACCTTCCTCATCCACGTAGGCGTAGGCGAGCGGGACGGCGCGGTCCGCGTCGAGCGCCACTTCCATGGAGCGCACACCCAGCTCGGGGCGCGGTCCCAGCGTGATCCGCGCCGCGCGCCGGCCGTCGGGCCGGGTCGCGATCGTCACCAGTGAATCGGCCCCCTCGTAGAACGCCCGCAGGAAGAAATCGCCCCAGCCGGTCGTCGCCGCGACGCCGGCCCGCAGCACCTGGCGCTCCTCCGGAACGAAAGTCCAGACGAATTGACCGTCGCAGCCGACCCGGTGGCCGCGAGGATGAGCGTACTCGAGACGAAAGCGCTGCGGCGGTACGACGGTGAGCACGCCGCGGGATGTGTCAGCCTCGTCGACCACGGCCCAGCGGTTGATCTGCGTGAAGTGGGCCTGCATGCCGGCCGCGTCCGCCAGCTGCCCCAGAAAGGCCTCCACCATCGGTGCAGCGGGGACAGGCTCATCCCCACCCGCGGCCGGGGTCACCCAGAGCACCGCTGTCACCGCTACCGCCCCAAGCGCCGCCGCGGCGCAGATTCTCTGTCGGTCGGATTCCATCGCGCGCCCCGTGTTACGGCCTGTGTGGGCCTCAGTGCTTCGTGAGTACCCGCTCCAACGCCGGGTGCTCCTTCTCGAGGTAGTTCGCCGGCACGAGCACGTCCCGCGCTCGGCTCCCATCGGGCGGCCCGACAATGCCGGCCTGCTCGAGCATATCCATCAGCCGACCGGCGCGCGTGTAGCCGATGCGCAGCCGGCGCTGGAGCATCGAGGTCGATCCTTGCTGCCCGAGAACCACGATGCGTAGCGCCTCCCCGAACAGCGGGTCGTCGCCCTCATCGCCGTCCGTGCCCGGCCCTTCCTCGAGCTCCAGGGGAGCGAGCACCTCTGGCGCCGGGAACTGCCGCAGGTAGGTCGCCACGCGTTCGATCTCCTTGTCGCTCAGGAACGCGCCGTGGATGCGGTGGGCCTGGGCCTTGCCCGGCGGGATGAAGAGCATGTCCCCGCGGCCGAGCAGCGACTCGGCCCCGTTCATGTCGAGCACCGTGCGCGAGTCGGTGCGCGTTGCCACCTGGAATGCGATCCGGGCGGGGAAGTTCGCCTTGATGACGCCGGTGATCACATCAACCGAGGGCCGCTGCGTGGCCAGCACCAGATGGATGCCGACGGCCCGGGCCATCTGCGCCAGCCGGGCGACCGGCACCTCGATCTCGGCGGCGTTCGACAGCATCAGGTCGGCCAGCTCATCGACCAGAACCACAATGTAGGGCATGGCCGGCGGCGGCTCGGCCTCGCCCGTCGCGGCGCACTTCTCCTGGTAGCCCTGGATGTTGCGCACGCCCAGGCTGGCCATGATCCGGTAGCGCTGCTCCATCTCCTTGGTCAACCAGCGCAGGGCGCGGGCCGCCTCGCGGGCGTCGGTCACTACGGGCCGCAGGAGGTGCGGGATATCGTTGTAGGCGGTGAACTCGAGCATCTTGGGGTCGATCATGAGCAGCCGCAGCCGCTCGGGCGTGCAGCGCAGGAGCAGCGAGACGATGAGCGTGTTCATGCACACGCTCTTGCCCGATCCGGTCGTGCCCGCCACGAGCAGGTGCGGCATCTTCTCGAGCGAGGCAAAGAAGGGCCGGCCCATGACGTCCTTGCCGAGCGCGACCGCCAGCGCATCGGGCGACTCGAGGAACCGCCCGGTGGTGACCACGTCCTTGAATGAGATCAGCGCCGGTTCCCGATTCGGGATCTCCACGCCCACCGCCGCCTTGCCGGGGATCGGGGCGAGCAGGCGCACGCGCGGCGCGCGCATGGCCAGCGCCAGATCGTCCTGGCGGCTGACGATCTGGCTGATCGTGACGCCCACGCCGGGCGTGAACTCGTAGCGCGTGATGATCGGCCCCGGATGGACCTCGCTGACCTCCCCCTCGATGTCGAAGCTGGCGAGCGTGCGCTTGAGGAGCTCCGCGTTTTCGCGGATCTCGCTCGGCGAGACGCCCACCGCGCGCGCGTCGTGATCGTCGAGGAGATCGAGCGTGGCGATCGCCTCCGCCCCGGGCTTGGCCGCCCGCGGACGGGTTGCCCGCGCCCGCCGCGGCCCCTCCGCCACCGGGCTCGGAAGGGCCTCAGCCGCCCACGGCGCCCCGCCGCCCGGGGCCGGTTGACCGGCGGCCGCCATGGGCGCTCCCGGTAAGCGTCCCACCCCCGCCGCGGCCGAACGCGGGCCGACCGGATCCTCCCAGCGCGACGCGTCCGGCTCGGACGCATCCGCGGGGGAGCCATCCTGGCGCCCGCGCCCCGCGCTCCCCAGGGCACGCGCCGTCAGCGTCGCCGCCGGACCGATCCAGCGCCGCCCGATGAAGCCGATGGCGCGGCCGACCCAGCCGACACCCTTCACCAGTCCTTGGGCCAGGAGGAGGAACCCGCGCGCGAGGACCTGGGATGCCCCCGCCACGCCCTCCCCGACGAAGTCCCGCACGGGCGCCGGGAGTCCCAGTCGGATCAAGAGGATCGTGCTGGTGGCGGCCAAGGTCGCCAGGGCGAGCGCGTGTTGCACCCGGGCGGCGGGGCCGAAGAAGGCGGCCGCCGCATCGTACAGCAGATAGGCCAACCGGCCGTGGCCGGGCCCCTGACTGGGCACGGCCCTCACGGCCAGGCCGAAGGCATCCCACGCCACCACCGTGGGGCCGATCAAGCCTGCCAATCCCCACAGGAACCCACGCGGCCAGCGGGCGAGGAGCCCCACGCCCCAGAGCAAGCCGACCACCAGGATCAAGCCCAAGCCCACGACGCCGAAGAGGCGCACCCACAGGAGAACCCACACCTGCCCGAAGGGGCCCGTCGCGCCACCTGGCTCTTGGCTCATCAAGCCCAGACCGGTGAGCAGGCAGACCGCCAGCAGCAGGACACCGAGAATCCAGCGACGGGGAGGCTTGCCGGGACCGCGCGCCATACCACCCTCCGGAGACCAGGACCGCCCGCGCGCAGCGCCGTGCGCGCGGGGCATGGATCATGAGGTTGTCGTGCTCCCGGCCCCTCGGGTGGGCCAAGGGCTATGGTAGGCAAGGCCGGCGCCGCGGGCAACCGCGATTCCCGGCCCGACTCCCGGCGGTGGCCCGCACTCTAGCGCCGCGGTCGCCCGCGACGATGTGGCGCTAGCCTTGCTTGAGCGCCTCGGCGCGATCGACCCGCTCCCAGGTGAAGTCGTCCAGCTCGCGCCCGAAGTGCCCATAGGAGGCGGTCTGCTCGTAGATCGGGCGTCGCAGGCGCAGCGTCTCGAGAATCGCCCGCGGCGTCAGGTCGAACACTCGCCGGATACGCTGCTCGATCGCGGGATCGGGGATCGTGCCGGTGCCGTAGGTATCAACCGCCACGCTGACCGGTTGGGCCACGCCGATGGCGTAGGCCAGCTCGACCAGGCAGCGCCGCGCCAGACCCGCCGCCACGACGTTCTTGGCGATCCAGCGCGCCGCATAGGTGGCCGAGCGATCGACCTTGGTTGGGTCCTTGCCCGAGAAGGCGCCCCCGCCGTGCGGCGCGGAGCCGCCGTAGGTGTCGACGATGATCTTGCGACCGGTCAGGCCGGTGTCGGCCTTGGGCCCGCCGTGCACGAACGCGCCGGTCGGATTCAGATGGATCTTGCCCGCGATGGCACCGAAGTCGCAGATCTCGCGCGGAATCGACTTCTTGACGACCTCCTCGAGCAACCCCTCGCGCACCTTCTCGATGCCCACGTCCTGGTGTTGCGCCGAAAGGACGATGCTGTCGACCGCCACCGGGCGGTCGTTCTCGTAGCGCACGCAGACCTCGCCCTTGCCGTCGGGCCGGAGGAAGTCGAGGCTGCCGTCGCGACGCGCCTCCTCGAGCCGGATCATCATGCGGTGCGCCAACATGATCGGCAGGGGCATCAGCTCGGGCGTCGCATCGGTGGCGTAGCCGAACATGATGCCCTGGTCGCCGGCACCGATCTCGGCCGAGCCGGCGCGCTCGACGCCCCGGCTGATGTCGGGCGACTGCTCGTCGATCGCCGTCAGCACGGCGCAGCCGGCCGCGTCGAAGCCGATCTCGGGGTCCACGTAACCGATCCGGGCCACGGTGCGCCGGACCACACTGGGGATGTCCACATAGGCCTTGGCGGCCGTGACCTCTCCCGCGACCAGCACCAGGCCGGTCGTGACGAGCGTCTCGCACGCCACATGCGCGTTCGGTTCCTGCTCGAGAAACGCATCCAGGACCGCATCGGAGATCTGATCGGCAACCTTATCGGGATGCCCGCGGGCCACCGACTCGGACGAGAAGACATAATTGCGCGCCATCCGGCTACTCCTTTCGTTGCCCCCCTGGTGAGCCAAGAGGCTCAGCATGATACCGCCCGACCGGCCCCGGGACAAGCGCGGCGGTCGCGGGTCGCAGCGGCGCCGTCACACCTGCAGGCCGCCGGAGAGATCGACCTCCGAGGAATCACCCACATTCAAGCGCTGGAACGAACCGCGCACGATCGCGCTCTCCCCCACCACCGAGCGCTCGAGCAGCATGTCCTCGACCAGTGCGCCCTCGTTGATGATCGCGTTGCGGATGATCGAGCGGCGGATCACCGCCCCGTCGGCCACGGAGACGTCGGGGCCCAGGATCGATTTCTCGATGCGCGCGGTCGGAGCGACAAAGACCGGGGCGACGAGCGTGACCCCGGGAATGGGGGCCGGCTGGGGCACCCTGCGCAGCATGTGCTGGTTGGTCTGGAGCAGCGTCTCGGGTTTGCCGCAGTCGAACCAGCCCTCCACGGCCGAGATGCGCATGCGCACGCCGCTCTCGAGCATCGCCTGCAGCGCATCGGTGAGTTGGAACTCGCCCTTGGTGCGGCGTCCCGCCGTCATCAGCTCGTGCAGCTTCGCGTGCAGCATCGCAGCTTCGGGGAAGTAGTACAGCCCAACGATGGCCAGGTTGCTGGGCGGCTCGGCCGGCTTCTCGATCAACCGCAGCACCGTTTCCCCGCGGACCTCGACGACCCCGAAGCGCCGCGGATCGTCGACCTCCTTGACGCCGATGACCGCCTCGGAGCCGCCCAGGTAAGCGCTCCAGTCCGGCTCGACGATGGTGTCGCCCAGCACGATGAGGATCGGGCCGGTGGGCACGACCGGGGCTGTCACCCCGATCGCGTGGCCGAGCCCCAGGCGCTCGCTCTGATGCACCACCTCGATCGGCATCCGGTAGCTCTCGCGCAGGAACTCCTGGATCCGCTCACCCATGTAGCCCACAACGACGACGATGCGCTCGATCCCCTGCTCGAGCAGCGCGTCGAGGATGTGACCCAGGATCGGTTTGCCGGCCACGTTGACCAGCGCCTTGGGCACGGTGTGCGTTTGCGGCCGCAGCCGCGTGCCGACGCCGGCGGCCGGGACGATCGCCACGAGCTTGCTGGCTGGGATGCTTGCCACAGTCTGTCCTCCATCGCCCGCGGGCGTCGCGCGCCCGCCGCGGCGAACACCGGTGGGAAGGGCCCTACATCGCGGGCTCCCAGAGACACACCAGGCGGTGACCCCGCTCCTCGAGCCGGATCTGCGGGTAGGCCGCCAGCCCAGCCCGGATGAATCCGCGCACCTGCGCCCCGCACCCGGCTTGCAGGCAGCGCTGCGCTAACGCCTCCAGGTCGTCGCCGCGCACCTGAGCCAGCAGCCCCTTGATCCAACCCACGCGGATCGGCGTCACGCTCAGCTCGTCGACGCCCAACCCCACCAGCAGCAGGGCCCCCAGGACCTCGCTGGCCAGCTCGCCACAGCAGCCGACCTTGAGCCCCGCTCGGTGCGCTTCCTCGATGCAATGACGCATGGAGCGCAGCACCGCGGGGTGCAGCGGATCATAGAGCGCCGCGATGCGCTCGTTGCCCCGATCGACCGCCAGGAGGTATTGGGTGAGATCGTTCGAGCCGATGCTGAAGAAGTCCACCTCGCGGGCGAGCGCGTCGCTCATGGTCACCGCCGCCGGAACCTCGATCATCACGCCGAGCGTGATGCGCTGGCTCACCTCGACGCCGCGGGCCTTCAGTTGTCCGGCCGCCTCAGCGAACAGGTCCCGAGCCCGGCGCACCTCGTCGACGCTGGCGATCATCGGCAGGAGAACCCGCAGCTGCCCATGGGCCGACGCCCGGATCAGCGCGCGCGCTTGCGCCCGGAAGACCTCCGGCTGCTCCAGGCTCAGTCGGATTCCGCGCAGGCCCAGGAAGGGATTGGCTTCCTGCGGCAGCCCGAAGAGCGAGGCGGTCTTGTCGCCGCCCAGGTCGAGCGTGCGCATCGTCACCGGCCGATCGCCGCAGGCGGCGAGGACGGTGCGATAGGCGCGGTACTGCACCTCCTCATCGGGGATCCCATCGGCGCCCAGGAAGAGGAACTCGGTGCGGAAGAGCCCGATGCCCTCGGCCCCGGCGGCCATGGCCGCCCCCGCCGCGTCCGGGCGGTCGATGTTGGCCTCGACCGGCACGCTCCGGCCGTCCAGCGTCCGTCCCGGGCTCCGCTGAGCGTCATCGAGCCACTCGCCCAAGCGCGCCTCGCGCTGACAGCGACGGTCGTAGGCGGCCACGTCGTCCCGGGTGGGCGCCGCGATCACCTCGCCACGTTCGCCGTCGACGATCACCACGTCCCCGGCGGCGACCTTGGCGGTGAGATCAGCAACGCCGATCACCGCCGGCACGCCCCGCGACCGGGCCAGGATCGTCACGTGCGAGGCGAGCGTTCCGTGCTCGGTCACGAAGGCGCCGATCGACGCGGGATCGAGCGCGGCGGTCTCACTGGGCGTGAGCTCCAAGGCGATGACAATCGCGCCGGCCGGCATCTGGCCGCCCCCGGGGATTTCCGCGCCCAGGAGCTGGGCGAGCAGCCGGTGCTCGACGTCGCGCACGTCGGAGGCGCGTGAACGAAAGAGCTCGCTGGGCAGAGACTCGAGATAGCGCGCCTTGGCCCACAACACCGTGCGCACCGCGTGGGCCGCGTTCATGCGCTCCGACTTGATCGCCCCGGCGATCTCCTGGACGAGCTCCCGATCCTGCAGGAGCATCTCATGCGAGGCGAGGATCTGCGCGGCAGGGTCCGACTCGGCCGGACCGAGCCGGGCGCGCAGCTGGCGGACCCCGGCGAGCGCCTGACGCAGGGCGGCGCGCAGGCGCCGCAGCTCGGCGGCCACCTGGGCAGGCGCGACCGGCTCGCTCGGCACCTGGAATTGCTGGGGCACGAGCAGATGCGCCGGCCCCATGGCCAGACCGCGCGAGGCCCCAATCCCTTGCAGGAGGATTCGGCGGGTTTTACGGCTGTGCGGCACAATCCTTCTCCCGGTGCGGGATCACGACTCCTCGAACCTCGCGTCGACCAACGCCACCAGCGCCTCGACCGCTTGCTGCTCGTCCGGCCCCTGAGCCCGAATCGTCAAGACCGTGCCGGTCTCGGCGGCCAGCATCATGACGCCCATGATGCTCTTGCCGTTGACGGTCAGCTCCTGGGTGGCAAAGAAGATCTCGGACTTGAACAGGCTGGCCTTCTGCACCAGCTGTGCGGCCGGACGGGCGTGGATACCCGGAACATTGCGCACCGTCACCTGAGCTTCGTACACCCCGCGCCTACCTCCCTGCCACTCACCACCCCAGGCCGCGGCCCAGCATCAAGGCCCCCGCCCCCGCGGCCCCACAGATCCAGGCCCAGGCCAGCGGTCGCGATCGCAGCGCGGCACCTAAAGGAACACCAAGGATAAACGATGCGACGCCCAGACTGAAGAAATTCGCTGGCCCACGGACGCCACCGCCCGCCCCAGCCCCCTGGGCCAGCGCGGCCGCGATGCTGGCGGCGGCCACGATCGCCAGCGGTGATAAGCTCCGGGTGGCCACCGCCGGCAACCGGCGCCAGGCCCAGCTCCCCGAACCCCGCACCACGTCCCAACCGGCGGCCCAACCCCAGCGGTAGAGGCCCGCGCGCGCGACCAGGCTGAGCACCAGCCCGATGGCCCCATAGCCGGCCGCGGCTGCCGGGCCGAGCGCCGCACACGCCAGCGCCAGGAGCGCCAGCGCCGGGCGCACCGCTCCCCAGAGGGCCCGGTCGCCCCACTGCGCGAGCAGCGACCCACCCAGCTCGAGCAGCCGCACCACGGGCCGCGGGGGCGGCTCGCGTCGCGCTTCGTCGAGCACCCGCTCGGTCGCGCCGAGCAACGCGGCGGCCATGATCGGCTGGGTGTTGAGCGCGCCGCCCCCGAGGATCTCGTCGGCGAGCTCATCGGCCAGGTCGGACTGGAGCTGTCCACCCGCTGGGCGACCCGCGGAGCCGGAGCCCAGGAGCAGAAAATGCAGGAATCCGCTGCGCTGCATGAAGCGATTCCCGAAGCCCGCCTGCAAGGCGAGCAAGGCCCACAGGCGCCGCGCTCCCAGCCGGCGCGGCGGCGTGGCCGGTTGCGCCGCCGGCTCGGCCGGCACCGGTGCAGCCCGGTCGCGCTGCGCCTCAACACCCCACGCTCGCCGGGCCCTCCACCCCCGTGCCTGCCGGCCAACAACGCCGCCCAGGCCCAGGAGGCTGGTCACCGCGGCCGCGACCAGCAGGTAGGGGCTCCCGCCGACCTCGAGCCACGATCCCGCGGTGCCGGCCCACGGGGCCAGCGGCGCGCCGCTCAGCGCGCGGATCAGTCCGAGCGGCACGACGATGAGGCCCACCAACACCGCGGCGCCCCCCACGGCGCTCTCCACGATCCCGAGATGGATGTGCGCGCCCAGCAGGGCTCTCCGCGCTTCCCGGGGCGCTGCGAGCAGTCCCGATTCACGGCGGTCATTGCGCGCCCGCAGTCGGTCCTCGACGCCGATGCCGGCCCAGGCGGCGGTGAAGGCCGCGGCCAGAGCGATCGGTAGCCGCCAAGGCCCCACCCCCGCGGGGAGCAGCACGAGCCACAGCACGCCGACGACCGAACCCGGTCCGGCCCACGGCGGCCGCGACCCTCCCAGCGGCTGCAGGCCCGGCCAGATCGACTGCAGCACCACCCCGAGGAGCCATCCGGCGCCGGGCTGCCCCACGATGAGGCCGGCCGCCCCGGCTGCCACCAGCGGCTCGCGCAGGACGAGCGGCCCCAGCGCCCGCTCATCCGCGGCGACGGTCATGGTCCACAGGACGATGAGCCAACCCACGAGCAGGGTAAGCGAAAAATGCCCCGCGCCTCCGACCTCGTCGGCAGCGCCGGGGCTACCGGGCAGGGGGGACATGATCAGGCTCAGGGCGACGGCCACGCCCGCGGCCAGGACCGCGGCCCACACCGCGGCTGGCCACCAACGGGCCGTTGCCCGCGCGCGCGCGCTCACCCTCTCGCCCCAGCTTCGGTCACTCGGCCTGCTCGCAGCGCTAGTTCTTGACGCGTTGCCGTGGCCGAACCCCCGCTCCGGCCTGGCGCGGGCGGGCCGGGCCGGCCGCCGGCGCTTCGGCCTCAGCTCGCGGAACCGCGACAAGCTCAGGCTGGCCGTCGTGCACCGCCAGCCCCAGCGTGAACTCGGCCTCCGCCCCCGGCGCGAGGTCGAGCGGAAAGTGCAGCACCAGGGCCAGTCCCTGATCGTTGCTCTCGGCACCCGACTCCGACAGGCTGACGGTGCGAACCGGGTAACGGCAGAAACCCACCGGCCGGTCGGGCTGGAGGCGCACATGCCAGGCGCGCCAGCCTTCGACCACCGCCAGCCATTGCACCCCTTCGCTCTGGCTGGCCGCCCCGAGGATCTCGGGTTGGGCCCGACGCCCGTTGACGGCGACGTAGCGATCGGGCGCGTTGGCCGCCAGCAGGTTCACGTGATTCTCGATTCCGACATGAGCATGGAGCATCGTTTCCGAGAGGTTCCGGTAGCGCCAGTGAACCGTGAAGCCGCGTGCGCCCGGCACGAGCCGGACCGTCTTCTCCACCTCGAGGCCCTGGCAATGCCCGTCGCGCCACAGACCGCCCGCACGCACCATGCGCGCCGTCAGCGCATCGGGAGCCTCGGTCACCGCGACGGTGAAAGGCTGATCCACGAAATCGCCGATCTCGTGGACTTCACCGCGCATCAGGCGCTGCGGATCCGGAGCAGCGTCGTAGAAGTGGTCGGTCAGCGCCGCGCGATCATACCAGTCATAGGTCAGCAGGTCGCGCAGGCCCGACTCCTTGGTCTGAATGTGCCCGTGGATGGACTCGGCCTTCTCCTGCGTTTCCTGCGTTTCCCCCGTTTCCTGCGCCTTCTCGGCCACCTGGCGGTGGTAGAACTCCGGCCGGCGGCTGAGCACGTTGATCAAGTTCATCTCGGATGAGCGGTCGTCCCACTCCACTAGCCGGCCGCCCAGGTCGGGGTCGAGGAACAGCGCCAGCCGATCGTTCTCGAGCACGACCTCGTCGCGCCCGTCCACGTCCAGGTCGACCTGCCGGCTCGCCAGCCACGCGCCACGCCCGTGCAGTCCCCGCGCCACCAACGACTCTCCGCGGATCAGCTCGGCATAGATCCCGTGGCGCAGGTGCGGCAGGTAGAGACCGCCGAAGACCCCGTGCCAGTAGGCGCAATTGCACTGCGCCCGCCAGAGGTGGTCGCGCGCCTGCTCCCAGGCGGGCGCCTTCATCGCGCTGCGGAACGAACGGCAACGGCCCGAGGCTTCGAGCACGCGCATGTGCATCCAGTTGCTCTCGGGGTAGCGCGCGAAGAAGTTGCGCCAGAAACCGCCGCGCAGGAAGAGGTCCGCCTCCTGCTTCAGCTGCTGCTCCACGAGCACGCGCCGCGTGCGCTCGTACGCCTCCTGGTAGACGGGCGGCAACGACCACTCGCCCATCTCGGCGTACGAACCGGTGGGCAGGTAGGTCAGCCCCACCGGAGCGTGCCCGGCCACTTCGGCGCCGAAGCTGGTCGTGACGATCCGGTCCGCAGCACCTTCGAGGGCGGTGAGGAACCGGTGCAGCCAGCGCTCCTTGTAGACCAACTTGTGCGTTCCCGGCCAGATGCCGAACTTCTCGCCGTCGTCGGCGTAAACGGCCAGACCCTGCCCGCCGCCGGGAAACGGCTCGCGGAGGAACTCCACGACCTGCTGCGGGTCGTGGTAGGGAATCCGGTAGCGCAGCGTCATCAGCGCCGGGAAGATGCGCACGCTGCGACCCGCGCTCTCGGTCAGGAACGAGCCGCGCACGCGCTCCGGGGCCACGCCCACCTGGTGCAATTGCGTGTCGTCGAGCGGCAGATGGGTGATGCCCGCCGCCACGAGGTCCACCGGCAGATCCGGCTCCCAGACGCGCTCGGTCAGCCAGAGGCCACGCGCCTCGAGGCCGAAGCGCATCTTGAGGTAGGCGCGCATCTTCTCGATCTGGCCGCGCCGATCTTCCGGGATGAGCGCCGGCAGGACCGGCTCGTAGAAGCCACCGGCCAGAACCTCGATGCGCCCGGCCGCCACACCCTTACCCACGCGATCGATGTACTCCGGATGCTGGGCCTCGAGCCATTCCCACAGGCATCCCGAATTGTGCAAGGTCCACTGCAGGCTGCGATGCTCTTCCATGACGTCGAGCAAGGGTAGGTAGGCCCGCTGATAGGCGTCCTCGATGACATGATCGAAGTTGCCCACCGGCTGGTGATTGTGGACGCAGAACACGAACCGAATGCGACCCACGTCGACCTCCATGTCCGGGCCGTCCGCTGCCAGCAGCGTCCGAGTCTTCCTGGCCGCCGCCCGCGCGGCGGCGATCAGCGCCGAGCGATGGCGCGGCGCAGGGCTCCTTCATCCAGCCGCGCCGAACCCGGCAGGTCCTGCGCAAAGAGCGCGATCCCCGCAGCGAGCAGCGCGGTGACATCCGCTTCGTCATCGGCCGTCAGGTGCAGGTAGGGCAGAATCTCGCGGCTCCCCGGCCGGGCGTGCAACCCGCCGAGGTTCACGCCGCCGGCGGGCCGAAAGCCCCGCGCGGCCAGCTTCCTCAGGGGCGCCAGGCCCCGCAGCAGCACCACGGCCCCCTCCGGGGACCACTCGCCCCCCGGCCCGGCGCTGAAGGCCTCCAGTCCGAGCACGTGCAATCGCGCGTCCGGCGGCGCGGCGGCCACAAAGGCCTCCCGCTCCCAGGGGTCGGCGGCCACGTCGTCGTCAACGATGAGGTAGGCCCGCGGCGCGAGCACCTGTCCCCAGCCTAGCACGACCTGCCCGTGCAGCAAGCGGTCATCGACGCGCACCAACAGGTAGCGCGCCCCATGGCCGGGATGAAGGCCGCCTCCCCCGGTTCCCGGTACGTCCTCAGGGCGCATCGTCCCATCCCATGCAGCGGACGGCCTCGCGCCCGCGGTCGATCAGCCGGCGGCGCAGTTCGCTGCGCCCGACCCGGGCGCGGTGGTGGAGAAACTCGAGGAGCATCGCCAGGTTGACGCCGCCGACCAGCAGGAGCGCGGGCTGCCGAGCCGCCAGGACCCGGCAGGCCGTGCCGCAGCTGCCCGCCAGCAGATCGACGAAGACGACCACCGGCTCGCCGGCCTCCAGAGCGGACGCCGCCACCCGGGCGACGACCTCGCTCAGGCTCGCGTGCGAATGGCCGGCATTCGAGACTGCGATGATGCGTTCCTGGCAACCCAAGATCGCCTGGGCCGTCGCGAGCAACTCCTCGCCCAGGCGGCCGTGGGTCACGATCACGCCCAGCATCGCCGCGCCTGGGGACGCCGCACTCACTCCAGATCCCCCTCGGCCAGCCGCGAGAGCGTGCGCTTCCGGCGAATCGTCTCCAGCAGGTTCTCACTGAAGCGGGCGGCCGGGTTGTACCCGTAGGCCTTGACCAGATAGTTGAGCGCGATCGTCTCGGAGATGACGGTGATGTTCTTGCCGGGGAAGATCGAAATCACGACCCGCGGGATCGCCACCCCGAGGAAGACCGATTGCTGTTCCTCCAATCCCAGGCGCTCGTAGTCTTCCTGGTTGTCCCAATCGCGGAGATTCACCTCGACCTCAACGCGCTTGAAGGCGCGGATCGCGCGGATGCCGAAGATCGCTTGCACGTCGATGATGCCGATGCCACGGATCTCCATGCAATGGCGCAAGAGCTCGTTGCCCGAACCGATCAGGATGTTCGGCGAGCGCCGCCGAATCGTCACGGCGTCGTCGGCCACGAGGCGGTGGCCGCGCTCGACCAGGTCGAGGGCCGTCTCGCTCTTGCCGATCGAGGAGCGCCCGGTGAAAAGCAACCCCACGCCGTAGACGTCGACCAGCGAGCCGTGCACGGTCGTGGCCGGCGCAAAGGCCTCCTCGAGAAAGGCGGTGAGCTCGTGGATGAAGTGGGTCGTGTCCATCGGCGTGGCGAAGATCGGGATTCCATTCTGCGCGGCCGCCTCGGCCAAACCCGCGGGGACGGCCAGACCCTTGGTGACAATGATGCAAGGAATGGCGAAGGCGAGGATGCGATCCAAGGCCGCGCCGCGCCGCTCGGGACTGAGGCTGGCCAGATAGAGCACCTCGGTTTCGCCCAGGATCTGCAGCCGGTCCCAGAGGAAGTTCTCCACGAAACCGGTCAGCGCCAGCTGCGGGCGGTTGATGTCACTGGTGACGAGACGGCTGCGCGAGTGCAGGCTGTCACCGATGAGCTGTAGCTGCAGCCGTTCGCGGGTCTTCTCGAAGAAGTCCGCCACTGACATCCCGACCATAGCTGTTCGCGCTCCATGGGCGACCGGCATCGGCCGCCGTCAGGCCTCCCAGTTGGCCTCCACGAGGCCGTAGTTGCCGTCGGGCCGCAGGTGCACCATCGCCGGACGCCGCGTCTGGACGTTGGTGAACAGCAGCAAGTCCTCATCCCGCTCCCGCATGATCCGGATGGCATCCTCGACCGTGACCGGTTCGGGGTGATACTGGTTGCCGCGCACCACGACCGGGGCGAAGTCCTCGTCGGCATAGGAGCTCAGATCGAGCTCCGCGGAAGTCTCCGCCTCCGCCCGGCGCTCGGTAGCATGGCTCTCTTCCACGATCGCGAGCTTGGGCGAGCGGCGCTGGCCGCGGTCGCGGCGGCGCGCGTGCAGGCGCTTCAGTTGCCGTTCAATGCGGTCAACCACCCGATCGATCGACGTGACCATGTCGTCCGACTCGTCGCGGCCGACGATCTCGGTCCCCCGGGCGCGCAACGAAATCTCGGCGATCCGCCGGTGCTTCTCGGTCGTGAGGATCACATAGACCTCCTCGACGCCGCCGAGAAAGCGCTCGAGCTTCTCCAGCCGCTTCTGCGTGTGATCCTTGAGTCCGGGGGTCAATTCGAAGTGACGGGCGGTTGTGATGATGTCCATCTTACCCTCCTCCGCTTCCGGCCGCCGGGCGCGAGCACCGACAGCCGGCCCTGCTTGATCAAGCCTTCCTGCGATAGGAGGCCTTGGCAATCCTCATCTGGTCGCGGTACTTCGCCACGGTGCGGCGCGAGACTCTCACGCCTTCCAGGCGTAGCATCCGGGCAAGACCCTCGTCGGTCAAGGGCCGGGCGGCATTCTCCCCTTCAATCAGCTCCCGCACCCGGGCCCGGACGCTGGCCGGTGGTCGTCCCGCGCCCACCGTGCCGACGAGCCCCTTCGCGAAGAAGAAGCGCAGGGAGAAGACGCCGCGGGGGGTCTGGACGTACTTGCCGCGCACCGCCCGGGCGATGGTCGACTCGTGTACGCCCAGCCTACCAGCCAATTGACGATAAATCAATGGCTTGAGCCGATGAACCCCATGATCGAAGAACGCCCGCTGCTCCTCGACGATCAGCTTCATCACCGCCACCAGCGTTCGGCGGCGCGCTGCTAGACCCTCGAGCAGCCACCGGGCTTCGGCCGTCCGCGCTCGCGCGAAGAGGACCACCTCCTCGGTCCCCCCGGCCAGTCGCGCGCTCGGGGGAACGAAGCGCAAGCGCGGCAGGAGGGCGTCCTCAGCCAAAACCTCGTAGCGCTCGGCGATGCGCTCAACCCGCAGGTCGGGATAGATCGGCCTGGCGCAGTCGGACTCGATGAGCCGCCGGGGACAGGGCTGCAGGCGGCGCACCGTCGCGGCGGCGCTCCGCACCGCCTGCGGACTGGCGGCCAGCCGCTGCGCCAGGACGCGATAGCGCCGTCCGGCCAGAGCGTCCAGGCCCTCAGCGACGATTCTGGCCGCCAGGGATCCGCTCTGCCCCTGCATCGCGAGCTGCACCGCCAGACACTCCCGCAAGTCCGCCGCCCCCAAGCCGGGCGGCTCGAGTCGCATCAGTCGCTGCCGGACGGACTCGACGTCGGCCAACGGCAGACCCAGCGCCTGGGACGCGCTGCCGGCTCCCCCGGGAAGGTATCCCCTCTCATCCAGGCTCCCCAAGATATACTCGGCAATCAGCGCTTCGTTCTCTCGACCGCCGGTCAAGCGCAGCTGCGCCAGCACCTGCTCGCGCCAGTCAGGACTGGCCACCGCCGGGGGGTGCGAGGGGACCCAGGCTGACGGCTCGGGCCGCTCCCCGCCCCCGGCGTCGGCCGCCTCCTCGAACGGCTCGCTCGCGGGCTCGCCGGTCGCCGCGCCGGCCGGGCCGGGGGCCTCTGCGTCCTCCTCGAGAAACGGATTCCCGAGCATCGCTTCGACGATGATCCCGGCCAGCTCGGTCACGGGGGCCTGCAACAGCCGCAGCCGTTGCTCCATTCGTGCCGTCAGGATCAGTTGGAGCCGCTGGCCGACCTCCAGGTCGGTATGGAGTTCCACGGTCGCGGGCCACTCCCCCGGTGCGCGCTGCGTGGACGGGGTGATCCCCTAGAGGCGAAAGTCTTTGCCGAGATAGAGCTCGCGGGCCACCGGATCCTCGGCCAGGTCGTGGGCCCGGCCATGCAGGCGGATCCGGCCCTCATACATCAAGTAGACCCGGTCCGTCGCCGTGAGCGTTTCGCGAACACTGTGATCGGTGATCAGGATGCCCAAACCCAGGCTCTTGAGCCGCACGATGTTCTCCTGGATCTCGGCCACCGCGATCGGGTCGATTCCGACGAAAGGCTCATCGAGCAGCATGAACGAGGGCTCGGTCACCAGCGCGCGCGCGATCTCGGTCCGGCGCCGCTCCCCCCCCGACAGGTTGTAGCCGCGCCGGTCCGCGATCTGGGCGATGTCCAGATCCCGCAGCAGGCGCTCGCAGCGCGCCTGCCGTTCGGATTTGGACAGCGGCAGCGTCTCGAGCACCGCCATGATGTTCTGGCGCACCGTCATCCGCCGGAAGATGCTGGGCTCCTGGGAGAGATAGCCGATGCCCCGGCGGGCCCGTTCGTGCATCGGCAGCGCGGTGATGTCCTCGCCGCGCAAGAAGATCGAGCCGGCCGACGGCGCCAGCAGCCCCGTGATCATGTAGAAGCTGGTCGTCTTGCCCGCTCCATTGGGGCCGAGCAGGCCGACGACCTCACCGCGCCGGACCGTCATGGAAACGTCATTGACCACCGCCCACTTGCCATAATAGCGCACCAGGTTGCGCGCCTCGAGCAGGTCGCCGCCCCGGGCCTCGGGCACCCCGGAGGTCCCCGCTTCGCCCGCGGCCGCCAGAGTCTGGATGTCTTGGCCGGGCGTCATCGACCCCCCTCCTGGCTTCCCGGGCCCCAGCCCAGGGGCACCCCCGCGCCATCCTCCTCGCGCAGCTCGCCCGCCACGTGGGAGAGGATGCGGTAGGTCTTCAGCGCCGCGTCACTCTCGATGCCGATGCCGGTCACGACACTGCGCCCGCGCGTGAGTCGGACGAAGCGATCCGACACCACCTGCTCTGTCTCCTGCACCCAGCGCAGCTCCTCGGTCTCGAGGCGCGTGCCGTCGTGCGTGCGCACATCGACCGAATCGCGAGCCACCAGATCGCGCTTGATGGGATCCATCTCGCCCTCGCGCGCCGTCAATCGGGACCGCACGCTGTCGCCGGTCGTGTTGTAGAAGTCGACGTGCACGCCGCGCAGACGGGTGCGTTCGCCCTCGCCGTAGTAGAAGGCGGAGTCGGCTCGCAGCACCCAGCTCAGGCGTCCGCCCTGGCTCTCACGCAGCACCATGCCGGCCACGACCTGCTGCGGGAGCTGCTCACTGCCGTTGCGCGGCGGCAGCTCGCGTTCCTGACCGCAGCCCACGCCGAGCGCCGCCGCGAGCGCCAGGGCGCGCCCGATGCTCCGAGCTCGCGCCGTCGCGTCTTCGCCACTCCGCCACCCCTTGTGCAAACGCTGTGCCGTCATCGCTCTCTCAATCCCACCGGGTGCGCCGCGCCGGCTCGGACCCGGTCGCCAGTCCGGGCCGCGACCGGCGGTCCCGCCAGCGCCGGTGGAACCAAACCCACTGCTCCTCCCAGGGGCGGATCGCTTCGCTCAGGGCCACGCTGCAGCGCGCCGTATTGCGCTCCACGCAGCCGTTCTCCTCCAGCGGCGTCGCGCCGGGAGCCACCGTCTCCATCCCGACCTCGGAACCGATCGTGAGACGATGCGTGCCGTCCAGCTGCATGGCGACCACCATGGTCACGACCGGGGCGCCGGTGCGCATCGCCAGCCGCACGGGCCCCGTGGGCGTCCAGGCCGGTCTGTCCAAGAAGGGAACCCGCACTGAGTCGACCTGGGTCCGCTGATCGATCAGGATCCCCACCAGGACCCCGCGCCGCAGGCTGCGCAGGATGGCCCGCACGTCGCCGTCGCGTTCGAGCGTCTCGATCCCCGCCCGTGCGCGGCGCGCCGTGACGTAGACTTGCAGCTCCGGGGAGCGCAAGTGGCGGTAGACGACCGCCACGGGGAAGCCCTCGGCCTGCAACCGTCCCGGGATCAGCTCCCAGCAGCCCAGGTGCGCGCCCAGGCAGATCACCCCAATCCCCGGCCGGCGCGCCCGGGCCAGGTTTTCGAGCCCCTCGATCGCCACCAGCGACCGCAGGTCCGTCTCACTGTATTCGCGCAGCCGGATGAAGTCGAATGCGTTTCGCCCCAGCATCTCCAGCGTCCGGCACCCGAATCGCCGGCGCACGGGCGCCGGCCAGGCGGCATGAATCAGCCCCACGTTCTGCAGAATCGTCCGCCGCGTGCGGGGCAGCACCACCCAGGCCAGCCGACCCAACCAGCCAAAGACGCGCAGGCCGGCCCAGCGCGGCAGGCGAGCCAGGGGCGCCAGGGTGATCACCAGGAGCCAGAAGCGCAGCCGGCGCCGCAGGGTCTTGCGCAGCTTCACGGCCGCCCCGCGGGCCGGCGCAGACAGTCGTGAATGTGAATGACACCCGCGGGACGCCCCTCGGCATCCGCCACCACGAGAAACGTGATGGCGCCCGGCTGGTTGGTCTCCATCAGCTTCAGGGCGGTGACCAGCAGGGCCCCGGCCTCGATCGTTCTGGGCTCGCGCGTCATGACCTCACCGGCGCGCAATCCGGCGAGGCTGCCACCGGTCCGATGCAGGATGCGCTTCAAGTCGCCGTCGGCGATGACCCCGCGCAAGCGTCCTTCCCCATCGACCACGGTGGTCATCCCCAGGCGCTTGTCCATGATCTCGACCAGGGCCTGCGTGAGCGGCGTCTCCTCGCTCACGCGCGGCAGAGCCGCACCCGAGTGCATCACATCCGCGACGCACTGGGCTACCTGGCGCCCGAGAATCCCCCCGGGGTGGAGGAAGGCGAAATCTTCGGAGGAGAAACCCTTCAAGCGACACAGAATCACCATCAGGGCATCGCCGGTCACCTGGAAGAGCGTCGTGCTGACGGTGGGCACCTCATCCAGCGGCGCGATCTCCTGGACGGGGCCGATGTCGAGCACGACATCCGCCGAGCGCGCCAGCTCCGAGTCGCCACGGGCCGTGAGCGCGATGATCGCGACACCCAACCGCCGGAAGGTCGGCACCAGCGCAAAGACCTCGGGATTCTGGCCGCTCTTGCTGATCAAGAGCGCCACGTCCTGCGGATCGACGACCCCCAGATCGCCGTGGAGCGCTTCGACCGGATGGACAAAGATCGAGGGCGTCCCGGTGGACCGCAGCGACGCGGCGATGCGTTGACCCGCCAGACCGGCCTTGCCCAGGCCGCAAATCAGGATCCGGCCGCGACAGCCGTGGAGCAACTCCACCGCCGCCCGAAAGGCATCCCGGCTGAAGAGCTCCGTCAGCCCCTGGATGCCGCGCACCTCGGCGGCCGCCACGTCCAGCGCCAAACGCGCGATCGTCTCCCCGTCGGCGCTCAGCCGCCGGCTCGGCGGGCACGGCCTCAAAACCTCCGGCGTATGATCGTCGCCCGGCGCCTTGTCCCTTTCCGTCGCCACGCTGCCCTCTCACCTCACGTCGAATCCAGACTCCAGTCCCGGCCAGTCCGGGCCCCCCGCCGCCGGGCCGCTCAGCTCGTGCTCGGCCGCAAAGGCGCCGAAGGCGGCCCAGTCCGCAATCCAGGCCGGCGCATCGCTGAGCGCCAGCTGGGTGCTCGCGTCGCACAGCGCGCGGGGTGGGTCCGGATGCACCTCGGCGAAGATCCCCTGCGCACCGGCGGCCAGGGCAGCCCGGGCCAGCGCGCGAGCGAAGCGCCGGTCGCCGCCGGCCCCGGGACGCTGGAGCGAGTGCGTGGCATCAAAGACAACCACCACGCCCATCATGCGCATCAGGGCGATGGCGCGCATGTCGACGACCAGGTCCCGATAGCCGAAGAAGGTGCCGCGTTCGGTCAGCAGGATCTCGGCCGCGGGATTGCCTTCGCGCACCTTGGCGACCGCCTGGGCCATGTCGGCCGGGGCCAGAAACTGGCCCTTCTTGACATTAACCGCGCGGCCCGTGGCGCCGCAGGCACGTAGGAGGCGCCCCTGCCGGCAGAGGAACGCCGGCACCTGGATCACGTCGGCCACCTCGGCCACCGGCGCGATCTCGCTGACCGCGTGGACATCGGTGAGGATCGGCACGCCGACCTCGGCGCGCACCCTGGCCAGGATGCGCAGCCCCTCGTCGAGGCCCGGGCCCGCGAAAGCCCCGGCGGTCGTGCGATTGTCTTTCAGGTACGACGACTTGTACACGAAGACGAGCCCCGCCGCGCGGGCCGCGGCCGCCAGTCCCGCGGCCACGCGCACGGCCACCGCCTCGCTCTCGATGACACACGGCCCGGCGATGAGCAGCGGCCGGCGGGCCGCGGCTGGAAACAGCGGCGCAGCGGCGATCGGCGGGCGCTGGCCAGGAGCGTTCATCAGGCCCCCTTCAGGCGGGCGCCGGCGCGCGCCAGGCCCGGCAACGTCGGCTGCGCGCTGGCGAGCTCCTTGGCCGCCTTGACGAACTCGCGGAAGAGCGGTGCCGGGCGCCGCGGCCGGCTCTTGAGCTCGGGATGGAACTGCCCCGCCAGAAACCACGGATGGCCCGGCAGCTCGATCGTCTCGACCAGGTCCTGGGCCGCGTAGATGCCGGTAACGCGCAGCCCGGCCGCCTCGAAGCGCGCGCGGTAGGCGTTGTTGAATTCATAGCGGTGGCGATGACGCTCCGAGATGCGCTCGGCGTGGTAGGCCTCGTAGAGCAGGCTGCCCTCGGCCACGTCGCAGTAGTAGGCGCCCAGGCGCATCGTGCCGCCCTTGGGCACTTCCCCGCGCTGGTCGGGCATGAGGTCGATGACCGGATGCGGCGTCGTCGGATCGAATTCGGTCGAGTGGGCCCCCTCGAGGCCGCACACGCTGCGGGCGAACTCGATCGCCGCGCAGTGCAGGCCCAGACAGATGCCGAAGAACGGGATGCGCTCTTCACGCGCCCAGCGGATGGCCCGCACCATGCCCTCGATGCCGCGCACGCCAAAGCCCCCGGGAACGAGAAGTCCATGGACCCCTTTCAAGGTCTCTTCGGGCGGCTCGCTCTCCAGCAGGCTCGATTCGATCCAGCGGATGCGGACGCGCACCCGATTGGCCACCCCGGCGTGGACGAACGCCTCGACGATGCTCTTGTAGGCATCCTTCAGGTGCGTGTACTTGCCCACGATCGCGATCTCTACCTCGCGCGGCGGGTCGATCACCGTCTGCACCATCTCCTGCCAGGGCTTCAGATCGATGTCCCGCGGCCCCTCGAGCCGCAAGAAGCCCAGGAGACGATCGTCGAGCCCCTGCTCGTGCAGCATGAGGGGCACCTGATAGACCGTCTCGCAGTCACGCGCCTCGATCACGCAGTCGCGGCCCACGTTGCAGAAGAGGGCAATCTTGTTCTTGAGCTCGTCGTCGAGCGGAATCTCGGTGCGGCACACGAGCAGGTCGGGCTGGATTCCGATCTCAGTCAGCTTGCGCACGCTGTGCTGGGTCGGCTTGGTCTTCAGCTCGGCGGCGGCCCGCATGTAGGGCACCAGCGTGACGTGGACAAACAGCACGCGCTCGCGCCCCAGCTCCAGGCGCAACTGGCGGATCGCCTCCAGGAACGGCAGGCCCTCGATGTCGCCCACGGTGCCGCCGATCTCGATGATGTTGATGTCGGCATCCTGATCGCGGGCGGTCGCCAGCATGCGCCGCTTGATCTCCTCGGTCACGTGCGGGATCACCTGGACCGTCTTGCCCAAAAACTCCCCGCGCCGCTCCTTGGTGATGATCGTATCGTAAATCTGCCCGGAGGTGGTGCAGTTGGCACCCGACAGGCTCTGGTCGGTGAAGCGCTCGTAGTGGCCCAGATCGAGATCGGTCTCCGCGCCGTCGTCGGTGACGTAGACCTCCCCGTGCTGGAAGGGGCTCATCGTCCCAGGGTCCACGTTGAGGTAGGGGTCGAACTTCTGCAGGGTCACGCGGAAACCGCGCTCTTTCAGGAGGAAGCCGAGCGATGCGGAGGTGATGCCCTTGCCCAGCGCCGAACAGACGCCGCCCGTCACGAAGATGTGCCGGCGCTCGCCGTCCACGGGCCCGCTGCCGGCTGGCATGAAGCTCTTCTGCGTCAAGTTGATCCTCCCTGTCGCGCCGGTTTCGTGCCGCCGGCGCTCGGCGCCCCGGGCGGGTCGCTGGCCGATGAACCACCCCTCCGGCCCGCCTCGACCTCGAGCGCGGGCCGCACCCGCTCCAGGTCCGCAGGGGTATCGACCGCCTGGCTGCTCGCTGCCACCGCCACGACCCGGATCCTGACGCCCGCCTCGAGCGCTCGCAACTGCTCGAGCGATTCGATCAGCTCGAGCGGGGAGGCCGGCAGATCTCGCAGCCTCCGCAGGAGATCGAGCGGATAGCCGTAGATTCCTACATGGGCACGCGCGACGTTTCGGACGCGGGCGAAGGCCGCCGGGGTCGCCCCTTCCTTGACCGCCGGAATCGGGGCGCGCGAGAAGTAGAGCGCGTCACCGCGCGCGTCGACCACCACCTTGACCACGGTTGGATCGATCCAGGCCCGATAATCCTGGAGCGGCGCGCTGCACGTCACAAGAGTCCCCGGTGTCTCGCGCAGCACCGCGCAGAGGGCACCGATCGTCGCGGGCGCGATCAGTGGCTCGTCGCCCTGCACGTTGACGACCCAGTCGGGTGGCGGGGTGATCGCATCCGCCGCTGCCGCGACCCGGTCGGTGCCCGAGCGGTGCTCCCCGGTCCGGATCACCTGCGCGCCGAAACGGCCGGCCTCCGTCGCGATCTCGTCGCTGTCCGTCGCAATCCAGACCGTTTGAACACCCTCGGCGCGCCGGGTGCGGCTCCAGGTCCATTCCAGGATCGTGCGACCGGCGGCCCGCGCCAACAGCTTGCCGGGAAAACGGGTAGCGTCCAGCCGCGCGGGGATCACCACGGCCACACCGCCGCCCATTCGAGGAGCCCTCCCCAACCCGGCCGTCCGCATGACGGCGGTTCCGGGTGCCCGATCTTCACGCGCCACGATAGATTCGCTTTCGCGGTCGGGTCAACCGCATAGTCCCCCGGCACGCTTGGTCCCCAAGCGAAGAGCCGGCCCCCTCGCCCTGGAGGAAGAGCCGGCTCGGATTCTGCCCGTAGGCGGCGCCGCCGATCAGGCCTCGCTCGGAACGACGCTGACGCGCCGCCGGTTCTTGCCCTGGCGCTCGAAGTGCACCCGGCCGTCGATGAGCGCAAAGAGCGTGTCGTCCTTGCCGCGGCCAATGTTGAGACCCGGCAGGATGCGCGTGCCGCGCTGGCGGATGATGATCGTCCCGGCGTTCACGTGCTCGCCGCCGTAGCGCTTCACCCCCAGAAACTGCGGATTCGAGTCGCGGCCGTTCCTGGAACTGCCGACACCCTTCTTGTGAGCCATGGCTGCCTCCCCGAAGCGCGGTCCCTTACGGCCGCACGATTTCCGTCACCCGGATCTCGGTCAGGTTGGTCCGGTGGCCGCGGCGGCGCCGATAGTCTTTCCGCCGCTTGTACTTGCCGATCAGGACCTTGGGCCCGCGCAGGTGGCCGAGGATCTCGGCCTTCACACTCGCGCCGGCCAGCGTGGGCGTCCCCACCTGCACGTTCTCGCCGTCCGCGATCAGGCGCACGTCCTCGATCGCGATCTGGGCACCCTGGGCGCCCGCGAGGACCGGCACGCGCAGAACGGCGTCCTTCGCCACACGGTACTGAAATCCCTGTAGGGAAACGATCGCGTACACAGCCCACCTCCCGGGCACAGAGCTTCTGCCAGCAGCAAGTGACAAAGCGGCAAGTATACCGGCCCGGGCCGGGCGCGTCAAGAGGTCCTCGCTCCCCCCCCGTCCGCCCCCGTGCGCGCCGGCATCCCTAGCCCAGGAATTCGGCCGTGACATCCTTCTTCATGCGCGGCAAGTAGATCCGCATGCCGTCCGGGCTGAGTCGAGGGTCCTCGCGTACGTCCAGCCTAAATCCATATTGCTGTTCAAGTTGTTCCATTCGGTGGCCGCGCTTCTCGAACAGGTAGGCCGCCAGACCAGGGTGCAGCGTGAGCTGCACCTCCTTCTCCTTGGTGTGGCCTCCCAACCGGCGCAGGCTGCGCTCCACGCGCATGGCGGCGGCTGGCAGCGAGGGAATCCGGCCGGTCCCCTGGCAGCAGGAGCAGTCCTGGCTGAAGTAGTTGATGAGCGGTTCGCGCACGCGCTGGCGCGTCATCTCCACCAACCCCAGCTCGCTGACCGGGAAGACGCGCGTGCGGGCGCTGTCGTGCTCGAGCGCCTTGATGAACGCGTCCAGGAGCGCGCGCCGGTGCGCCGCCTCCTCCATGTCGATGAAGTCGATCACGATGATGCCGCCCAGATCGCGCAGCCTGAGCTGCCGGCCGATCTCCTGCGCCGCCGCCAGGTTCGTCTTGAGGATCGTGTCTTCCTGGGATCGCTTGCCGGTGAAGCGGCCGGTGTTGACGTCGATCGTCACCATCGCCTCGGTCGCCTCGATGATGATGTAGCCGCCCTTCTTCATCCAGACCTTGCGTTCGAAGCTCTTCTGGATTTCCGCCTCGATGCCGTACTCGTCGAAGACCGGGCCCTCTCCGGTGTAGAGCTTGACGCGCGTCTTCAGGTCGGGCGCCACCATGCGCAGGTAGCGCAGGATCTCCTTGTAGACTTCCTTGGAGTCCACGACCACCCGGTCGACCTGGCTGGTAAAGATGTCGCGCATCAGGCTGGTGGTGAGCCCCATGTCGTGATGGATCAACGCCGGGGCCGGCAGGCGCCCATCCTTCTCCTCGATCTCCTTCCACAGGTCGACGAGGTACTTGACGTCCTGGGCGAACTCCTTCTTCGCCATGCCCTCGCCGACAGTACGGCAGATGACCCCCGCGTTCTTGGGCTTGAGCTCCCGCAGGATCTTCTTCAGCCGCGCCCGCTCCTCGCGATTGGCGATCTTGCGCGACACGCCGATGCGGTCGAGCCCCGGCATCAGCACCAAGAAGCGCCCCGGCAGACTGAGGCGGCCCGAGACTTTGGGCCCCTTGGTGCCGATGGGTTCCTTGATCACCTGAACCAGCAGCTCCTGGTCCTTCTCGAGCAGCTTGTCGATCGAGATGTCGCGCGGCGGCGACCGGCGGACGCTGCCCTCGTCGAGATCGAAGCCCTCGAGGTCCATGATCGAGGCGAGCATGTCGGAGCTGTGCAGGAAAGCGGCCTTCTCCAGGCCGATGTCCAGAAAGGCGGCCTGCATGCCAGGCAGGACCTTGTTGACGCGCCCTTTGTAGATGTCGCCCACCCGGCGCAGTTCATCCTCGCGTTCGACGAAGAACTCGACCAGCGTGGCGTCTTCCAGGACAGCCACACGCGTCTCAGCCGGATCGGCATTGATGACGATTTCCCGAAACATGCTTCGCTGACTCCCGCGGGCGCCCGCGACGCCCACCTGACCACGCCCTATCCGGATCGAGAGGCGTTCGCACGCTACCACAGCCCCGCGACCCCCACAATCGTCAGCCCACGAGCGCCGAGCGGTACCGTGCTCGGGACCCCGCGACCCGTCCCCCGCGCTGGGGCCGCGGCGTCCGCGCGCCGGCCAGCAGGTCCACCGAGGCGGCGCCGGCGGCCAACAGCGCGCGCCGGCAGGCACGAAAGGTCGTTCCGGTCGTGACCACATCGTCGATCAGCAGCAGGCGTCCCCAGGCGTGGCAGGCCGCCAGGGTGCCCGCGACCAGGCGCCGCCGGGCGAGTCGGCCGTGGCCCGTCAGCGGCTCGCTGTAGCGGACGCGCCGCAGCGGGCGCACCACTGGGAGGCCCAGCAGGGGCGCGAGGCGGCGGGCGAAGCCATCGGCGGCGTCCCAGCCTCGCTCGCGTCGCCGCACCGGGTGCGCCGGAACGGGCACGAGGGCGTCCCAGCCGCTCACGCCGGGTGGAATCGCGCCGTGGGCTTGGGCGGCCAGCAGCGCGAGCGCCACCGGATCTTGCCGGTACTTGAAGGCGTGCACCAGACGCCGCAGATCCCCAGCCAAAGGTCCCCCGGCCATCACGAGGTAGGGGCCGAGGTCATCCTCTTGCAGCCGGCGCGACACCGGTGCGCCGCCGGGCAACCCGCAGGCGGGACAAGCATCCGCTCGCGCCAGCCTCTGCCCGCAGAGGGGGCAAATCAGGGGGGCCAGCAGGTCCAGCACCACCCACCAGGAGCTCTTCAGTCGCGTGCGCCCCATGCCTGGTGGATAGCACGGTTCAGGCCGCAGCGGTGTCCTGTGACCGACCGCGCGCTCGAGGCGCGCCGAACCAGAACAGGGCCGCCAGACCGATCAGCACGATCGACACCCACTGACTGTGCGCCAGCCGCAGCCCGGCGATCGCAATCCGGTCGCTCTCCTCGTAGAAGCGCGTGAAATCGACCAGGAAGCGAGCCACCGACGAGGCGGCCAGGTACAGGGCGAACAACCGTCCAGCTCGCGCCAATCGGTCGCTCAGGGGGAGCAGGAACATGAACAGCACGAGGTTGGCCAGACTGAGGTAGAGCTGCGACGGATGCACGCTCACGGAACCGACCACGGGATAGGCATGCGACTCCGGCGGAAAGCGGACCGCCCAGGGGACCGTGCTCGGGCGACCGAAACAGCAGCCGTTGTAGTAGCAGCCGATGCGGGTGATGCCCTCCCCCAGCGCCAGGGCCGGCGCGATCAGGTCGCTCACCTGCCGGAAGCTCCACCGCCGCGACCGCATGAAGAGGCCGCCCACGATGAGGGCCCCGATGAGGCCCCCATACTGCGTGAGCCCCCCGCGCCAGACCTGCAATACGGCCAGCCAGTTGTCCTCGAAATCCTGGGGATGCTGCAGGGCGTAATAGAGGCGCGAACCGATCAGGGCGCTGACCAGAATCCACCAGAAGAGGCGCATCAGTTCGTCTTCCGGGTACCCCAAGCGCCCGCCGCGCCGGGTGACCAGCCAGCTCCCGACCAGAAACGACACCGCCAGGGCCAAGCCGTAGGCGTGAATCCGCAGGGGGCCCAGTTCGAGCAGGATAGGCTTCATCTTTTCCGCACCTCGGTTCCCAGACGGCCCCGGGGGGTGCCCCGGGCCGATCGACGGGCCGCCAGCTCAACGCTCGCGCCGCCGGGCGATCACCCCCAGCAACAAGCCCATGCCCGCCAGAGTCGACACCATGAAGGAGCCTCCGAAGCTGATGAACGGCAGTGGCAAGCCGGTCACCGGTGCCATGCCCACCGTCATGGCGATGTTGACCGCCACATGGTAGAAGAGCACCGAGATCATGCCCACGGCTACCAGCCCTCCGAACCGTGACCGCACGATGCGCGCCAGCGCCAGCGAGCGCAAGAGCAGCACGCCGAAGAGCAGCAACGTGAGCACCGATCCCACAAAGCCCCATTCCTCACCGATGACCGAGTAGATGAAATCGGTGTGCTGCCGCGGCAGGAAGGCCAGCGCCTTTTGCGAGCCGCGCCCGTAGCCCCGGCCCGTGACCCCGCCGGACCCGATGGCGATCTTCGACTGGATGACCTGGTAGCCGGCACCGGCCGGTTCGCGCTCGGGGTCGACGAAGGTGCTCAGCCGCGTGCGCTGATAGGGTTCCAGACTGTTCCACAACCGGGGCGTCTCGAAGGCGATCGCGATCTGCAACACGGCGAAGATGCCGATGAAGACCCAGGGGATGCGCCGCCAGCGCAACAGCAACACCGCCATGGCCAGGAAGGGCACGCACACGTAGATCCACCGCGAGAGCAGCGCGGTCACAAGCGGGGCCACAAAGACGAAGAGCGTCACCCAGGATAGACCGGCCCAGATCAGCATGCCGGCCCCCAGGGCCACGAAGCCGAGCGCCGTGCCCAGGTCGGGCTCCTTCAGGACCAAGAGCATGGGCACACCCACGATCAGCAGGGCGCCGGCCAACGAGACGAACCGCCGCAGGTCGCAGCGCTTGCCGGACAGGTAGTGCGCCAGGAAGAGGATCGTGGCGATCTTGGCCGGCTCCGAGGGCTGGAAGCGGATCGGACCCACCACGAGCCAGCGGCCCGCCCCCCCGCTCACGTTGCCGGCGAAGAGCACCACGACGAGCAAGAACACCGACAACACATACAACAACGGCGAAAGATCCTCCAGCGCCCGCGGCTGCACGGACGCCAGGATGGCCGCCGCCGCGAGCCCGATCAGGATCGAGAGCAGGTGTCGCACCGCCATACCGATGCCGCCGCCGCCGGCCATCGCCGTCGCCGAGTAGACCGTGAGCACGCCCACGAGCAGCAGCATGATGGTGGGAATGACGATCCACGTCTCCCAGAACTCCGTCCTGGCCCGCAGGAGCGTGATCAATCCCCATCCCTCCCCGCCATGGCCCCCTCGGACAACGGTCCCGTGGCAATCGCCGTGTCGGCCGGCACCGGCCCGACCTGCCGGTCGGGCGATTCTTCGGGCAGCAGATAGGCCGCCAGCACCGCCTGAGCAACCGGAGCGGCCACCGATCCACCGTGCCCGAAAGACTCCACCACGACCACCACGACGACTTCCGGCCGGGGCATGGGCGCCACGCCCACGAAGACCGCGTGATCTTCGCCGTGCGGGTTCTGGGCCGTGCCGGTCTTACCCCCGACGCGAAAGCCCTTCACGCGCGCCCGCCCGCCCGTGCCCCGCGGGCCCATGACGACCTGTTCGAGCATCTCGAGCATGAGCCCGCGCTGATCCGCGGGGATCGGCAGGCTGCGCATCTCGACCGGATCCCCGTACGCCCAGACCTCATTGCCCCTGGTGCTGACCGCCCGCAAGGCGATGTGCGGCCGGCGCACCACCCCGTCCGAGACCAGGGCGCCGACGAAGCTGGCGATCTGGATGGGTGTGAGCATGATCTCCCCCTGTCCGATCGCTAGGTTGAGCGCACTGCCCTCCGGGGGGGCCGATCCGAGCCGCTGGCGGTACCACTCCACGGAGGGTATGAGACCCACGCGTTCCTGGGGCAGATCGATCCCGGTGGCGCCGTCCAACTCCAGCCGCGCCAAGAAGCTCAAGAACCGCTTGATCCCGAGGGCCCGCCCGACCTGATAGAAGTAGACGTCGCACGATTGCTCGAACGCGTGTAGAAGCACCAGGCGGCCGTGGCCCTCCGGCTTCCAACAGCGGAAGACCCGGTTGCCAAACCGATAGCGCCCATAGCACGGCGTCTCCAGCAGCGTCTGCGGGGTGATCACGCCTTCGGTCAGCCCGGCGAGCGAGGTCGCGATCTTGAACACCGACCCAGGTGGATAGGCAGCCTGCGTCGCGCGGTTCAGGAGCGGATGCGACGCTTCATTGAGGGCGTTCCATTGACTGGCGGACAGACCGTGCGCGAACGCGTTCGGATCGAAGGTGGGACTGCTGGCGCAGGCCAACACCTCTCCCGTCCAGGGATCGAGGGCCACCACCGCACCGCACACCGTCACCAGCGGCTCACCGGGCACCGGCTGGCGCCCGTGCGGCCGCGCCGCCGCCAGCGCCGATTCGGCCGCCGCCTGCATCCGCAGCTTCAGGCTGAGGTAGAGGTCGGCCCCCGGCGCCGAAGGCTTGGGCGGCACGTTGGGAAACAAGTCCATCTTGCGCCCGAGCGCATCGACCTCGACGTACGTCTCGCCATCCTCTCCCCGGAGCAGGGCGTCGTACTGGCGTTCGAGCCCGGAACGCCCCGTCAGCTGCCCGCGCCGCAGGCCCTGGCCGGCAGCCTGCTGCAACTCCTCCTCGCTGACCTCGCCGACGTAACCCAGCGCGTGCGCCGCCAGGGTTCCACGCGGATGCCAGCGCAGCGACATCTGATCGATCGTCAGACCGGGAATCGGCTGCAGGCGCTCGACGAACGGCGCCAGGGTGATCATGTCCACGTCGCGCGCCAGCATCATCGGCTCGTACATGCCGGTCATCCGGCGGGCGCGCTGTTCAAAGCTTCCTTCGGGACGGTCCAGGATGCTAGCGGCCTCGGCCAGGACCTGGCGCAGGGTCTCGGGGTTCTTGAGCGCGGAGTGCCCCGTGTCCAGGCCCAGGCTGATGCTGATGCGATTGCTGGCCAGCAGCTCACCGTCGCGATCGAAGATCGCACCGCGCACCGCCGGCAGGCGCTCCGTGCGCACCATGTTGTCCCGCGCTTGCTCGGCGTAATAGTCACCCCTGGCGATCTGGAGATAGGCCAGCCGCACCCCGAGCGCCACCAGGATCGCGGCCATCAGCCCACCGAAGAGCCAGGCCCGCAGGCGGCGATCCCCCAGGTTCTCAGGAGAACGCACGGCGTGAGTCTCCGAGCAGGATCGCAGGCAAGAACGTCGCGGCCGCCGGCACGAGCACGGCCGTCAGCAGCGCGCTCGCGGGCGCGGCCCGGAACCACAGCGTCAGGGCCTCGACGATGTCACCGGATGAGACCACGACAGCCCGCAGCAGGTCGTGGCCCAACAACAGCATGGCGATCAGCCCCCCCTGGGTGAGCGGGTGCTTGCGGTTGACCATCGCCGAGGTGCAGGCGGCCGCAAACCCGACCAGGCCCAGCAGCAGCGGCGTAAGGCCGAGCCAGTCGGGTTCCAGGCACCCGCGAATCAGGCCGATCAGAAGCCCGAAGGCGATCCCGGCGCGGCAACCCCCCAACAAGCCCGCATACACGACGATGGCGAGCCCGAAATCGGGGCGAATGGAACCGATGGCCAGCCGCCGCGCCACCGTGGCATCCAACAGGAGGGCCAGGAACGAAAGCAGTAGATAACGCCAGTAGAACATGCTCTACCCCTGTCTCTCGATGGCAGAGCTCTCCGCGGCCGCCGGCACCCGCGCGGGAACCGGCTCCGGTGGCGGTGGCACCACCAGCCGGCTGCCTGGAGCCAGGAGGAACACCTCCTCCAGCCGATCGAAATCAGCCCCCGGGCGCACATAGATCTCTTTCACCAGGCCGGTGCTGTCATCGGCGACGCGCACGACCGCCCCGATCGGAATGCCCTTCGGGAAGATCCGACCGTGCCCGGAGGTCACCACCGCCATGCCGTCCGTCGCGTCGCTGTGGATTGGGATGCCCGCGAAGCGCAAGAGCTGATGACGCGGGCTCCAGCGCAACATGCCGACGTAGCGTGACTCTGACAGCAAGCCGCTGACCGGCACGCCACCGTGGCGCAGTGTCTTGGCCCAGCATTCGTGCGCCTCGGTCCCCGTGACGACGCCCACCAATCCACCCGGGCCGACCACCGATTGGCCCTCAAAGGCTCCATCCGCCCAGCCCCGGCTCAGCGTCAGCACTTCGCCAAAACGATCCGCGCCCTTGCCGATGACCTGGCACGGCACGAGCTTGTCCACCTGCAGGCTGAGGAACGCGAGCTGCTCGCGCAAGCGGTCGTTCTCCAGACGAGCCTCCACCAGCGCGGCAGTGTCGAGTCGGGCCTGCGTCAGCTCGCTCCGCAGCCGAGTCAGCTCTCGCGCCGGGTCAGCGGGACCGACCGCGTAGGCCGTGACGAGGCGCGCGGGCAGGAAGACCGTGTGACGCAAGAACCCAGCCACGCGGTAGCGAAAGGAGGCGCCGGAAACCTGGAGCATGAGTGATAGCAGCGCGACCACCGCCAACGCCACCCAGTCGCCGACCCGCGGATGGGGGGCGCCCTTGCGAACCATTGCAGAACTCCAAGCCGCCGTCTAGGCGTTGCTCCTCATCAGCACCTGTTCGTAGGCCTCGAGGTTGTCGAGGATCTTCCCGCAGCCGATGACCACGCACAGCAGGGCATCCTCCGCGACCGTGATCGGCAGATTCGTGGCCTCGCGCAAGAGCATGTCGAGGCCGCGCAGGAGCGACCCCCCGCCGGTCATCACGATCCCGCGATCGACGATGTCCGACGCCAGCTCGGGCGGCGTCTGCTCGAGAGACTGCTTGAGCCCCTCGACAATCGCGCTGATCGGCTCCTGCAGCGCCTCCCGAATCTCCACCGAGGTGACCTTGATCGTCTTGGGGATCCCCCCGATCAGGTCGCGGCCCTTGATCTCCAGTTCGAGCTCTTCCTCCAGCGGAAACGCCGACCCGATCTCCATCTTGATCCGCTCGGCCGTCCGATCGCCGATCAACAGGTTGTACGCCCGTTTGACATACTGCTGAATCGCTTCGTCCATCTTGTCGCCGGCCACCCGCAGGCTCGTGTCATGCACGATGCCGTTCAGGGTCATCACCGCGATTTCCGTCGTCCCTCCGCCGATGTCGATCACCATGTTGCCCAGCGGCTTCTCCACCGGGAGCCCCACGCCGATCGCCGCCGCGATGGGCTCGGCCACCAGGAAGACCTCGCGAGCCCCGGCCCGCTCGGCCGAGTCCCGCACCGCGCGCTTCTCGACCTCGGTAATCCCCGAGGGAACACTGACGATGATGCGCGGGTGAACCAAGAAGCGGTGCTTCTGGAGGTTGGAGATGAGCTTACGCAGCAGCTCTTCAGTCATCTCAAAATCGGCGATCACGCCGTCTTTCATGGGGCGCACGGCCTCGATCGCCTGGGGCGTCTTGCCCAGCATCTCCTTGGCTTCCGCCCCGACGGCCAGAACCTTGCGGCTGGCCTTCTCGACCGCAACGACCGAGGGCTCGTTGAGGACGATGCCCCGGCCTTTCACATAGACGAGGGTGTTGGCGGTCCCGAGGTCGATCGCCACGTCGTTTGACATGTACCCGATGAGCTTGGAGAGGAACATGGGCTCTGGCTCCCCGGACGATCCCTGTCCAGTGGCAGGGGAATGGCCTAAGCTTCAGCCGACCGGCGAGATAGGCTTCGCCCAGTCATGCCTGACGGACCCGGGCACGGTAACAAAAGCCCCAAAACGGCGCAAGCTTTTCACTCAGAAGTCCAAGGGTTCTTTGGTCTTGACCGTCATGGGGTCGGTTGCTACCGTCTCCGGCGAGTTTTGCTGCGGGGCCCGCCGGTTGCCGCGCAGGGGCCGCGCCGGTCATCTCTCAGGAGGTGTATCGAAGTGAGACATTTGCGCTTCGGGATGATGGCTATACTACTGCCGACGCTTCTGTCGGTCTTGGCAAGCATGGGGGTGAAGGCCCAGGAGGGTGTACCCGCAACCCCGGCGCTGGAGCGGACCGCCGGCACGTTGAGCGGCAAGGCTACCAACGCCAGCGGTGCCGCCTGCGCGGATGTCGCCGTCAAGCTCTTCGAGGAGGGTTTTCTCCGGGCTGAGACCACCACAGCGGCCGACGGCACCTATAGTCTGGAGGTCAACTACGTGCCGGACATCGACTGGACCGTCATGGTCTGGTATGTGCCGCAGGATCCGAACCTGATCCCGGAGATCGTCGTCCTGCGCGAGAGCCTGAGGTCCAAGGAGCAGGACCTGTGGAGCGCCTGTCTGCCGCGCGTCGATCTCCGTCCCCGCATGAGTTACGATGTAGTCCTGATGAATGAAGAACAGAAGCTCGATCAGATGACCAAGATGGATTGTATGCGGGACTCGGGGCAGTAGGAGCCTGATAGCCGGGACTGGAGGTTGAGCCATGGTGCGTACAGGTTGGCTAGCAGCCCTGCTGGCCGTCGTCTTCCTGGCCGGGGCCTGCAACGACGATGATCCTGGCGTCACGCCGCTAGAAGAAGGCCCGGCACCTCCCTCCTGGGTGCACGTTTCCCAGACAACGCCCGACTCGATCGCCCTCAACTGGACCACGACGAGCGGTCAGGCTGTCCGGTATGAGGTGTACCGCTCGACGCGCCCCAGCGATGGCTTTGCCGCCATCGACACGGTCACCATGGGACGGACGCGCTATGCCGACCGCGGGGTTGTCGCGGCTGAGCGCTACTACTACCACCTTCGCTCGGTGGATACGATCGGCCGGCGGGGAGAGCAGAGCACGACCGCCTCGGGCATGGCCGTCTCGAATCGGACCCCGGCATTTGCCCAAGGACCCGCTACCGTTGCCCCCGCCGACGGAGCCTTGAATCTGACGAGCGTCGACCACCTGGCCTGGACTGCCACCGATCCCGACGGCGAGACCGTCTACTGCAATGTCTACTACAGCGATTCCCGGGCCGACCTCGAGAAGAAGCCCATCGCCACCGCCGAAACGAGTGGGCAAAGCACGCTGCCCGAGCCCCCCGAGTACACGCGCTTCTACTACTGGCGGGTGGTCGCGTCCGACGACCAGGGTGCCACGACCCTCTCGCCCATCTACAGCTTCGGCATGCTGATCGAGCACATCAGTATTCCGGAGGGCTATGCCGTGCGGGGCGACTGCGGGTTGTTCTTCGAGGACGATCCGATCAACTACTGCCCGTCCAGCCGGGTGGTCTGGGTCGACGCGTTTAATCTCGACAAGTACGAGGTCTCGAATCAGCTCTTCGCCCAGTACCTGCAGAAGCAGCGCGACGAGCTGTTCATTATCGTCGAGGATGGCCTCGTCTATGACAATCTGCCCATCCAACAGCGGCACCTGCTCGCCAAGACCTACCCCCAAGGTGATGAACACGCCGGGATCACCTATGATCCCAACCTGGGCGCACGCGGAACCTTCGCGCCCCGGTCCGGCCGCGAGAACCATCCGGTGATCGAGGTCACCTGGCATGGGGCACTGGGCTTTGCCGCCTACATGGGCCGCGCCCTCCCGACCGAGGCGCAGTGGGAAAAAGCCGCTCGCGGCACGCTAAGTACTCATGGGACGGTCACGGAGCTCGTGGGTGAGGACAACGTAACGGTCGGCGTCGGCACGCCCTATCCGTGGGGTCTGGACTCCGACCCCCGCCGCTTCAACTACAACGGCAGCGGCGATCCGTATGATGCGCGGGTGGGCGTGGGCACGACCGAGGCGGGATTCTACGACGGCACGAGCCACCTGGGGTACAGCACGCGCGACGGTTCCAGCCCGTACGGCGTGTACGATCTGGCCGGCAATGCGGCCGAGTGGTGCGCCGACACCTATCTGCCCTATCGCGGGGGGGCCAATCAGGGCATGAAGGTGGTCAAGGGCGGCGGGTGGCGCTCGACCGCCATCGCCTGTCAGTCCTTCTGGAGGCAGGCCGCCTTCCCGGACAGCAGTGACAACAACATCGGATTCCGCACAGCGGCCCCGGGGATCGAGGGCGCCCGCTGATCGACCCCCTCGCGCGCGGATGATGATCCGAACCGTATCGGTCCGCTGGGCGGTGCGCTGCGCCAAAGAGGTGTGCTGCCTTCCCGGACCGATTCGCTATCTCACGCGGCGGATCGTCTGCGGACGATGCGCCCTGGAGAGAGGATGGGGTTATGCTGCACGTCGAGTTGCCCGATGGCAGTCGTTTGGAGGTCGAGCCCGGCGCACGACTCGCTGAGCTAGCCGCCCGCCTGTCGCCTCGCCTGGCCAAGCAAGCTGTCGCCGCGCTGGTGGACGGTCAAGCGCGGGACCTGTCCTGGCCGCTCACCGGTGACTGTCGCGTGCGGTTCCTCACGCCGGCCGACCCCGAGGGTCTGGACGTCCTGCGCCACAGCTCCGCGCACCTGATGGCCGAGGCGGTCGTCGACCTGTTCCCCGCCGCCAAGCCCACCATCGGTCCCGTGGTCGAGGAGGGCTTCTACTACGACTTCGATCACGCTCCGTTCACCGAGGAAGACCTTGCGCGCATCGAGCGGCGCATGGCACAGATCGTAGCCGAGAGCCGCCCGGTCGAGCGCCTCGAGCTCTCGCGCGCAGAAGCACTGCAAATCTTCAAGGACAACCCTTACAAGGTCGAGATGATCTCGGAGATGCCGCCGGGTGAGACGATCAGCGCCTACCGCCAGGGCCAGGGCTTCATCGACCTGTGCCGCGGCCCGCATGTGCCCAACCTGAGCCATGTCAAGGCCTTCAAACTCCTGAAGCTCGCCGGGGCCTACTGGCGCGCCGACGCCAGCAAGGCGATGCTGCAGCGCATCTACGGCATCAGCTTCGCCGACCCCAAGGAGCTCAAAGCGCACCTGGCCATGCTGGCGGAGGCCAAGAAGCGCGACCATCGCGTGATCGGCCGCAATCTGGATCTCTTCTCCTTCCACGACGAGGGGCAGGGCTTCCCCTTCTGGCACGACAAGGGCACGGTGATCTACAACACCCTGTCCGATTACATCCGCAGCGAGTGCCGTCGCCGGGGCTACGTCGAGGTGCGCACGCCGATGATCCTCAATCAGGAACTGTGGCTGCGCAGCGGTCACTGGGACCACTACGCCGAGTCGATGTACTTCGTCGACATCGACGAGAAGCCCCACGCGGTCAAACCGATGAACTGCCCGGGTGGGTTGCTGGTCTACAAGAGCCGGCTGCATTCCTACCGCGATCTCCCGATCCGCCAGGCGGAGCTCGGCCTGGTGCACCGCAACGAGCTCTCGGGGGTCCTGCACGGCCTCTTCCGCGTGCGGGCCTTCACCCAAGACGACGCCCACGTCTTCTGCACCCGCGAACAGCTTACCGACGAGGTGGTCAAGCTGATCGAGTTCTGTATCGACGTCTACCGGACCTTCGGCTTCCCCGACCCGGAGATCAAGCTCTCCACTCAGCCCGCCAGCCACATCGGCGAGCAGGAGATCTGGGACCTGGCTACCAGCGCGCTCCGCGAGGGCCTGGACCATCTCGGCCTCACCTACGTCGTGGCCGAAGGCGAGGGCGCCTTCTACGGGCCGAAGATCGACTTCGACATCCGCGATAGCCTCAAGCGCCGCTGGCAGTGCGGCACCGTGCAGGTTGATTTCTCCATGCCCGAGCGTTTCGACCTCGAGTACGAAGGGCCCGACGGCCGGTCGCACCGCCCGGTGATGCTTCACCGCGCGATCTTCGGCAGCATCGAGCGTTTCATCGGCGTGCTGATCGAGCACACCATCGGCAAGCTGCCGCTGTGGATCTCCCCGGTGCAGGCGCGCGTGGTGCCGGTCGGCGAGGCCCACGCGACGTACGCCCAGAGCGTGCGCGACCGGCTGGCGGCCGGGGGCGTGCGCGTCGAGATCGACGCCCGCAACGAGTCGCTGGGCAAGCGGGTGCGCCAGGCGCAGCTCGACCAAGTGAACTACATCCTGGTGGTCGGCGAGCAGGAAGTCGAAGCGGGGGCGGTCAACGTCCGCACCCGCGACAATCAGGTGCACGGACCCTCGCCCGTGGATGCATTTCTGGCCAAGGTGCAGGAGGAGATCCGGACGCGGGCCCTGTCTTAGGACGGGCGGGACGGCATGCGAACTTCCCCGCTTTCGGCGTCCAACCCGCCCGACGGCGATTGGGCCCGGCGCAGCACGCTGGGCATGAGTATCGGCGCGCTCGCCAGCAAGGGGTTGGGCCTGGTGCGCGAGGTGCTGCTGGCCCGCTTCTTCGGCACCGGGCCGGTGGCGGATGCCTACCGTTCGGCCCTGACCCTGGCGCTTTCCCCGGCCCACCTGCTCACCACCCACACGATTCAGACCTGCTTCATTCCGCTCTACACCCGCTGGCGCGCTGAGGACCCACGGCGCGCCACCGCGCTCTTCCAGGGATTGCTGGCCCTGTTCATGGGCGCCGGGTTGCTGCTCGGCGTGGGCCTGCTCGCCGGCGCCGGCGTCCTGGCCAGGGCGCTGCTGCCCGGTTTCGACCCCGCACGCCAGGCGCTCACCGCGGCCATGCTGCGAATCATGGCCCTGGGCGTTCCCGCGTACATCTACTACACGCTGCTCGCCTCGCTCGGCGCCGGGCAGCGCGACTACACGCTGCCGATCTACCGCCCGGGGCTGCACAATCTGGGGCTGCTGGTCATGATCGTCGTGGCCGTCGTCCTGGGACGGCCGGTGCTGGCCGCCTATGGCTTCACGCTGACGTACGTGGTGATGGCCGTGGCCGGCACCTGGCTGCTGCGCGCCCGGGGCCGCCTTCCGACGGCCTGGCAGCTCGGACGCCGCGACCTGGGTCCGATGGCCAGCGCCTTCTGGCGGCCGCTGCGGCCGCTGCTCCTCTTGTCGGTTCTGGTCCAGGCCGGCATCCTCGTCGAACGGTTCCTGGCCTCGCTCGTCGGCGGGGGCACCGTGGCCGCGTTGGACTACGCGCGCTACATCACTGAGACCACGCACGCGCTGCTTCTGATGCCGCTCGGGCTGGTGAGCCTGGCACGCTTCGCCGAGTTGCCCGAGCAACGCTTGCGGGAAACCGCCGATCGGGTCCTCACCCTCATCACGATCCTGCTCGTGCCCGTGTCGGCCTTCCTGGTCGTGGCGGGTAAGTCCGTGGTCCAGGTCCTCTATGAGCGCGGCGCCTTCGATCCCCTTGCGCGCCTCGCCACGCACCAGGCGCTGTTGGGACTGAGTGCGGGCCTCTGGGCGCTCGGTGGCTCCTACTTCCTGCGCAGCGTGCTGCACGCGCGGGCCCGCAATGGAACGGTCCTGGCCGGGGAAGGCCTGGCGGTGGCGGTCAACGTGGCCTTCGTGCTGCTCACCTACCGGCAACTGGGGATTCTCGCGCTCGGACTGGGGCCGTCGCTGGGCGCGCTGGCCTCGCTGGGCTACTATCTGCGCCACCTGGGGCTGCCTGGACGGGGAACCCGGGTGCGCCTGGGCCTGCTGCTGCTCGGGGTGCCGCTTTACGGCGCCGCGGCGCTGCTGCTCGCGCCGCGGGCCGGCGCCGGCTGGGTGCAGGCGCTGGCGCAAGCGGGCTGGGCGGCTCTCTTCTGGAGCGCGTGGACGCTCGCCTGGGCCCAGCTCCGATCGGCGTTGCGGGGCCTGCGGCCCGCGGGAGGCGCATGATGCATGTGGCGATGCTCAGTCGCGGCTACGGCCGGACGGCGGGAATCGCGCGGGTGGCCACGGATCTCACCGAGTCCCTGCTGGATCGTGGCCATCGCGTGACCTTCTTCTGCGCCGACGCGCCGACGACGATGCCCGCCCAGGCGTCGGCGGACAATCGTGCGCGGCTTGATTTCGTCGCGGTGCGTGTGCCCAAACGCCCGTACGCGGCGCGGGTGCCGCTCTTCGCGCTGCGGGCCAGCGCCGCCGCCAGCGCGGCCGGTCCCTTCGACATCGTGCACGGCCAGGTGACGGACTGCCGCGGTGCCGATGTCGTCACGGCCCACTCCTGCCACCGGTATGGCATGGATCTGATGAAGCGCACCGGAGGCGCATGGGAGCGCATCAAGAAGACCCTCAATCCGGTGCACCCGGCCGTCTACGCGTTGGAGCGGCACAACTTCTCGCCGGGCGGTTCACGGCGAATCATCGCTGTCTCCGGGCGCGTGAAAGACGAGATCGTGGCGAGCTATCGCGTCGCACCCGAGCGGATCCGGGTCGTGCCCAACGGCGTCGATCTGGCCGCCTTTCACCCCGACCGACGGGCCCTCGATCGCCCGGCCATCCGCCGGCGCCTGGGCGTCGGTGACGCTCCCATCGTGCTCTTCGTCGGCTACGAATACGTCCGCAAGGGGCTGCGCTTTCTGCTGGCGGCACTGGCGCGCATGCACCACCGCGAGGCGCGCCTGGTGGTGATCGGCAAACCACCCACGCCCCACGCCCGTCGCGAGCTTGCCCGCCATCGCCTTGGCCCGCGCGTGATCTTCACCGGCCCCGTCGCCGACGTCCCCGACTACTACGCGGCCGCGGATGTCTTCGCCTTCCCGACCCTCTACGAGGCTTTTGGTCTCGTGATCGCCGAGGCGATGGCCAGCGGCCTGCCGGTGGTGACGACGCGCGTGGCCGGCGCGGCCGAGTGGATGCACGCCGGTGAGGACTGCCTGCTGCTGGATGTGCCGCCCGATCCGGAGCAGCTGGCTCACCACCTGGACCGGCTGCTCGACGACGAGGCGCTGCGCCGGCGGATGGGCAGCGCGGCGCGCGCCACTGCCGAACGCTGCTGGAGCGCCGCGGTCGTGGCCGAGCAGGTGCTGGCGGTCTACGGCGAGGTGCTCGCGGAACGCGGGGCGGCGATTCACCTGGACCCGGCGGGCGCGCGCTCCTAGCCTGCGCTCAGAGGCGTGATAGGCATGTCCACCATCCCAGCCCCACCCGACATCCTGTGCTTCGGCTCGGCCGATTTCGAAGAACCCAACTGGGTCAACGCCCAGCACCTGATGTGGCGGCTGGCCGAGCGCCATCGCGTGCTCTACGTCAACAGCCTGGGCCTGCGCGCGCCACGAGCCGACGCGCGCGATCTGCGCAAGATCGCTCGCCGGCTGCGGGCCCTGGCGCGGGGCGCGGCCCGGCCGGATCCGGACCGACCGCTGCACGTGCTCTCCCCGATCAATCTGCCGCCCGCGCGGTCCGCGCTGCCGGCTGCCGTCGGTGGCCGGCTGCTGGCGCTCCAGGTGCGCGGCGCCCTGCGGCACCTGGGGCTGACGCGCCCGGTGGCCTGGACCTTCCTGCCGGCGGCCGCCCCGGCCCTGGCGCATCTGGATGTCGGCCCGGTGGTCTACCATTGCGTGGACGCCTATGACGCAAACCCCGGCGTGGACGCGCCGCTCATTCGCTCGCTGGAGCAGGCCCTGCTCGCGCGCGCTGCGCTGGTGGTGGCGTCCTCCGAGCCGCTGCGCCGCCGCCTTGCGCCCAGCCATGCCCACGTCGTCTTGATGACCAATGTGGCCGATGTGAGCGCGCTGCCGCCGCCCGACGCTCCCCCGCCCGAGCCGCTCGATCTCGGCTCGATCGCTCGGCCCCGGGCTCTCTATCTCGGGAACCTCGCCGCCTACAAGTGCGACCTGGCCCTGCTCGCGCGGGCGGCCCGCACGCGACCGGATCTCCAGTGGGTCTTCGTCGGTGGGGTCGGGCGCGGGGAGGCGAACACCCCCGTGGGGGACTTGGCGGCCCTGGGCAATGTGCACCTTCTGGGTGAGCGGCCCCCCTCCGCGTTGGCCGGCTATCTGCATCACTGCGACGTGGGCCTCATACCGTTCGCCGACAATGAGGTCACGCGCCACAGCTTCCCGATGAAGTTCTTCGAGTACCTGGCCTGCGGGCGCCCGGTCGTGGCCCCGAACCTCCCGAGCCTGGCGGAGCAGGCCCGCGAGCCGTGGGTCTTTACCTATCGGACGCTGGACGAATTCCTGGGGGCGATCGATCGGGCCCGGGCGTCGAACGACCCCGAGCTGGCGCGCCAGCGGCGGCGGTTGGCCGAGGCCCACGCCTGGGAGGGACGGATCGCACAGGTCGAGGAGCTGCTTCACTCGCTCCAGCGCAGCTCGTAGTCGCCGTATCCGGTGCGGTCGACGAAGACGAAGCGCCGGCCCAGGCGGTCGTAGTACCACACCTCGAGGGACTGGCCGCCGGCGTAGTAGGGCTCGCGGCGTACATCGTCAGGTGGCCCGTAGAGGATGTAGGTGCGCCCGCGGTCGGTCTTCCAGCCTGGCCGCAGGACGGTGAATTCCCGATTGGCGAAGTGCATGCGCCGGAAGAACTCCTCCTTGAATTCATTCTGTCCGTCGCCGGGGGTCGGATCGCGCTGCGCCCAGAACGCATCCCAGAGTCGCTGGCGATCCTCGGGCGCCGCCATGCGTAGCTGAACGTACTCCTCCTCCTTGGCGATGTAGGCCAGCACGCCGAGGGCATCGCGGAAGAAGGTTGCCAGCGCCGGGTCCGATTCCGATTGCAGCGTGAGGGAGGCCGAGCCCTTCGCCTGCTGGCCGGCCTGGCCCACCACGACCTCGAGCCGATAGATGTCGAGCCACAGGTCCCCCAGCTCGATCTCCCACGCCAGGCGGGTCGCGCGGTCGGTGGGCGCGCGGACCTGGCGCCCTTCGCGGACCGTCTCGCCCGTCGATGCCCGCAGGGCCCAGGCCACGCTGAGCGAGTCCGTTTCGCCCCCGCCGTGATAGGCCTCGACGTAGGCGCAGACCGAGGCTTGCCGTTCGTTGATGTCGCCCGAGATGCGCGGGTCGCGCCGTAGCTCGCGGATCGATCCGGCCAGCCCGCACTCCCCCACCAGCACCGACGACAGCAGCAGCTGGCCGGGCGCCCGCAGCGGCACCTCCAGCTGCAGGCACAACCGCCCTTCCTGCCCCGCTCGCGACTCCGAGAGGCGCACGTCGAAGTGGTAGATCCCGGGCTGCAGAGCGAAGGGGATGTCCTTGACGTAGCGGGCGTCGCGGCCCGTCAAGCCGCTGCGCCCGGCCACCGCCACGCGCTCCGACCACACGTCACCGGCGACCTGGCGATCGCCGCGGAAGACGTGCACGATGAGGTCGAACGAAGCCTCCAGTCCCTCGCCGGCCTTGCGGAAGCCGAGCTCGCGGTAGGGCACCTCGATGTGTAGCAGAGCGTAGGAGCTGTCGGCCTCGACCAGGGCGGTCACCTCGGCCGTGAATCGTGGCCGGGTGAGGTGCCGCCCGTGGGTCGTGGCGCGGTCGTCGCACGGTCCACCCGCCCCAGCCGGCCCTGGCCCGCCAAGCAGGCTCACTAGCCAGAGGGCGGCCAGGCCGGTCCACCCCGCGGCCCGGGCCGGCCGGCGCTCACGCGCGCAGCTCTCCGATGCCTTGGCGGGCCGAGCGGGCGACATGCTCCCCCATCCTATTCATCACCGAAGCGCGTGCCCACGCTGCGGGCGACGCGCACGATCTCCGAGTTCGGATCCACGCGCCGCAGGCTCTGCACCGCCTCGGCCAGCGGCACCTCGGTGATGCTGGTGCCGCGCAGCGAAACCATGACATTGCGCATGCCCTGCGCCGCGCAGTGCGCCGCGTGCACGCCGTAGCGGGTACCCAGGATGCGATCGAAGGCGCTGGGCGTGCCACCGCGCTGCAAGTGTCCCAACACGGTCACGCGCACTTCGGTTTCAAGCTGCTTCTCGAGCTCGGAGGCCAGCCACGCCCCGATCCCACCCAACCGCAGGGCATCGGGGGAATCCTCCACGACCTTGGCCACGTGCATATCGCCGCTCTGATCCTTGGCGCCCTCGGCGATGACGATCAGCGTGTAGTAGCGGCCCTGAAATCGGCGGTTCTTGATCGCCGCAACAGCACTCTCGACGCGGAAGGGAATCTCTGGGATCAGGATGATGTCGCCGCCGCCCGACAGGCCCGCCTCGAGAGCGATCCAGCCCGCGTAGCGCCCCATCACCTCGAGCACCATGATACGGTGGTGCGACTCGGCCGTGGTGTGCAGCTTGTCGAGGGCCGCGCAGGCGGTGGAGAGGGCGGTGTCGAAGCCAAACGTCACATCCGTGGCCCCCAGGTCATTGTCGATCGTCTTGGGAATGCCGATGACCGGCATGCCCTTTTCGGCGAGCTGGTTGGCGATCGTCAGGCTGCCGTCGCCGCCGATCACGACTAGTAGGTCCAGACCGTAGCGGTCGAAGTTGCGCAGCGCCTCGTCGGAGCGATCCTCGAACTTCGTCTCTCCGTTGACCTTGGTGGGCACGCGGAAGGGATTGTCCTTGTTGGAGCTTCCCAGGATCGTGCCCCCGCGCGCCAGAATCCCCGAGACGGCGTCGGAGTCGAGCCGGCGCGTATGGTCCTTGATGAGCCCCGCATAGCCGTCGACGAAGCCGACGACCTGCATATCGTGGTCGAAGGCCGACGCCTTGACCAGCCCCCGCAGGACCGCGTTGAGCCCGGGACAGTCCCCCCCGCCCGTTAGCACTCCCAGCCGCGTCACTTTGGCCATCGCCCCCTCCTTGGGTCATCGCCGGCGAGCAACCCTCCTGGCCCACCGTGGCGCAGGTCAGCCAATCTTCTGCAAGAGCAGGAATTGGCGTCGCCCACGGCATGGCGGTCCGACCAATCTACCCGATCAGCCAGCGGGTTGCCAGGCATCGCTCTCGACAGAATCAACGTCGGCGTGCAGAATGCCGAACTGAAGATCATGGACCCGCAAGGGACCTAGGCTGTGCAAGAGGATGCAACCAGGACGGAGGGCGGGCAGCCAATGAAGAAGAAGGCCAGGACTCGGCCGGTGCGCCGGCAGACCGCGGATGCGGCGGCCAACTCGCGAGGCGCGCGTAAGTTAGCGCAGTCCCGCAAGAAGCAGCCCAGGAAATCGGCCGCCGAGCGCAGCGCACCCGCCCGTCCGGGGAAGTCCTCTGCGCGCAAGCCCCCTACCCGCTCCGGCGAGGCCCGTGAGCGCGCCGCCGCCGGCCGGTCCCCGGTTTGCCGGGATGCAGCCGCGCGCCCCAAGGCGCCGCGGCGCGCGTCCACGGGGAAGCCCAAGGCGGCTCGGCGGCGCCTGGTGCGCGATGAAAGCACCACCCTGCTCCACCTCGAGGACCTGCTCCAGCAGCGCATCGTGGGCAAGGACGAGGCGATCGCGCGCGTGGCCAATGTCATCCGCATTCGGCGCACGAACCTCGACTTCAAGCCGCATCGCCCGGATGGCTCGTTCCTGATCATCGGCCCACCCGGGGTCGGCAAGACCGAATTCGCCAACGCGGTGGCCGAGGTGCTCATGGGCACCGACAGCATGGTGATCAACCTGGACATGGCCGACTACACCGAAGAGGAGGACGTCGAGGATCTGCTGGTGACCGCCTATCCCGGCGCGGAAGGAGTCCTCGTGGAGGGCGCGCTGACGACCCCCGTCCGCCGGAACCCGCGCTCGGTGATCCTCTTCCGCGGCATCGAGCGCGCCCACGAAACGGTGCGGCGGCTCCTGCTGCACATTCTCGAGCGCGGCACCATCGTGGACGCCCAGGGCGAGGTGTCCTTCAGCCAGACGATCATCTTCGCCACCACCCGCATGGAGGCCGATGACGTGGAGCTGGTCGAGCAGATCGGCTTCACCCGTTCTTCGATCCCCCGGGAGGAACGCCAGCGCAAGATCCTCGAGGAGCAGTTCTCCCCCGACCTGGTGAACGCGTTCAATGCGGTGCTCTTCTTCAGCAGTCTCACCACCGAGGATGTGCGCCTGATCGCGCGCTACAAGGTCAACGCCGTGCTCGCCCGCTTGAAGCAGCAGAACCGCGGTGTGATCATCTCCGATCGCGTCTACGACACCTTTATCAAGGAAAACGAGGTCAAGAAGGCGGGCGCCCGCTACCTGAACCGGGCCCTGGAAGAGAAGCTCTTCACACCGCTCTCGAAGTACCTGCTCGAGCACATCGGGGCGCGCAGCATCGTCGTCGATGTTCAGGAAGATCGCCTGATCATCCGCTCGTCGGCCAAGTAGCCGCCCCCAGTCCGCCGGCGACGACGCGCGCGTGGCCGCCCGCTGGTCACGGTCGGCTTCTCACGGGCACCAGGTGGCGATCACCCGGGCCACGCCAGATGCGAGCTCGGGACCGACCTGGGCCGCCATGGCGACGACCTCGGCGTGGTCCAACGGCTGGGTGCCCAGGCCGGTGGCCAGGTTGGTGATGAGCGAGACGGCCGCCACCTCCAGCCCCAACCGGGCGGCCTCCTCGGCCTCGATCACCGTGGACATGCACGCCGCCTGGGCCCCCATCCGGCGGATCATCTCGACTTCGGCCGCGGTCTCGTAGTTCGGCCCCAGGCCGCCGAAGAGCACACCGCGCACGACGCGCAACCCCTGCGCCCCCAGCTCGCGAAAGAGCTGCTCGGTGCGCCGGGCGTTGTAGGGCGTCCCGCGGAGGCACCGGCCCGCGACCGCCCCGGCGACCGCCCGCCCACCGATCGCCAGACGAACGTGGTCCTCGATCACCATCACGGTGCCCGGCGTCAGGCGCGGGTCGGTTGCCCCCGCGGCGTTGCTGAGCAGGATCCACCGGCAGCCCATCGCCGCCGCCAAGCGCACCCCGAAGGTGATTGCGGGGCGCGCGTGGCCTTCGTAGAAGTGCACCCGCCCTTGCAGCACCAGGCCACGGTGCAGCCCCCAGCGCACGATCACAACCCGACCGCTGTGGCCGGGCACCGTCGAGCTCGGGTAGCCCGGCAGCTCGGCGGGCAGGAACGAGGCTTCGCACGGCCAGGCGTCGAGCACGCCGCCCAGGCCCGAGCCCAGCACCACCGCTCCGGCAAGCGGCTCGTCGCCCGCGACCCGGCGCAGGGCCGCCAGTGCGCCTTCCGGCCGATCGGTCATGCGTCTCTCCATGTTGCGCTGGCCTACTCGGCGTGCTCAGGGTCGTAGGGCTTGCCCACCGCGGCGGGCGCCACAGAGCGCCCCACCCAGAACACCAGCACCAGGATCGTCAGGGCAAAGGGGAGCATCTGCAAGAGCTGGGTGGGCGCCTGACCGGCCTGGAGGCGGATCTGAGCCGTCTCCGCCGCGCCGAAGAGCAGGCAGGCGGCCGCCGCGCCCAAGGGGTGCCACTTGCCCACAATCATCGCGGCCAGGGCGATGTAACCCCGCCCACCGGACATCTGGTCGGTGAAGGAATGCTGCTCAAACGCCAGCCAGGCGCCTCCCAGACCGGCCAGCAAGCCGCTCGCCAGGACCCCGATCCAGCGCAACCGCGCCACCGAGAAGCCGGCCGAATGGGCCGCCTCGGGATGCTCGCCCGCCGTACGCAGGGCCAGCCCGGTCCCCGAACGCCCCAGGAACCAGAGCGCCGCGAGGATGAGAGCGACCGCCAGCAGAAAGAGCGGGTCGCCGAGCACGGCCAGCAGCGGCCCCGCGGGATCCGTGGCGCCTGCTCCCCAGAGCTTGTCCGGAGACTCGATGCGCGGCGAGTTGCTTGCGCTGCGGAAGAGCACGCGCAGCCCCCCGCGCGTCAGCCCGTAGGCCATGATGTTGATCGCGAGCCCGGAGACGATCTGATCGGCCCGGCCGTGGATTGTCACCACCGCGTGGAGCGCCGCGGTCAGCAGGCCGCCCACCACCGCGCAGGCGATGCCGGCCAGCGGCGATCCGGTCGCGATCGTGCCCACCACCGTACAGAAGGCGCCGTTGAGGAGGATGCCCTCGAGCGCGATGTTGACCACGCCGCTGCGCTCCGACAGAACCCCGCCGCACGCGGCCAGGGCATAGGGCACGCTGATGCGCAGCGTCTGCGCGATCACCGAGACAGCCACCGCCACGAGGCTCATGGCGCCGCCCCCCGCAAGACCGGCCCCGCTCCCGCACCCGGCGGCTCGGGTCCCCCGGCGCGATTCGGGCGCCGGCCGCCTAGCAGATCGCGCCCCCCGCGCCGGCGCAGCCGCTCGGCCACGATGAAGGCGAGGAGAATCGCCCCCGTGAGCACGTCGACCATCTCACGCGGCAAGAGCGTGTTCACGACCAACCCCGCCTCCGCCAGGAAGCCGAACAGGAGCGCCGCCGGAAAAATGCCCAACGGCTCGTTGCGCGCCACCAGCGCGACCGCAATGCCGAGGAACCCGATGCCCCCGGTGAAGCCATCCTCGTAGTAGTGCTTGTAGCCCAGGACGAAGTTGGTGCCGACCAGGCCCGCGGCGCCGCCCGCGAGGGCGAAGGCGAGCATGATGCGCCGCCCGGGCTCGATCCCCGCTGTCCGGGCCTGGATTAGGCCGCGGCCGACCGCGCGCAGCTTGAAGCCGGCCGCCGTGTGGTGCAGAAACGCGTGCGCCAGAAGCACCGCCGCGAGCGCGAGCCAGAGGCTGGCGTTGACCGCTGAGCCGTGCAGCCCGGGCACGAGGTTGTCCAGGCGCGGCAGCGATGCCCCGACGTCAGCCGTGCGCACCGTCTCCGGCAGGGCCAGATAGCGGGTCATCAGGAAGTTCGACCCGGCCAGCGCGATGAAGTTGAGCATGATCGTGTTGATCACCTCGTGGGTCCCGAAGCGCGCCTTCAGCCACCCGGGCAACAGACCCCAGGCGGCGCCCCCCGCCAACGCCGCGGCCACCGCCGCGGGCAGGAGGATCACGCCGGGCAGCGGCGCCAAGCCCGCGCCGACCACCGCGCAGGCGAGCGACCCGACCACCGCCTGCCCCTCGGCACCGATGTTGAAGAGCCCCGCTTGAAACGCCAGCGCCACCGCCAGCCCGGTGAAGGTAAGAAAGGTGGCGCGAAAGAGCACCTGGCCCCAGGCGTACGGTCCGAAGCGCGCCCCCAGGGTCGCCACCAACGCGGCGGGCGAGACGCCCAAGAGCACGGCGATCAACGCGGCCAGCACCACGGCCACGGCCAGGGCGCTGCCCACGGGCAGAAGTTGCAGACCAAGCCAACGGATCCGCGCCAAGATCGGGTCCCCCAGCTGCGCCAGACCGCGAACCTACCCGCTCGATCGGCGGGCGGCAACCAGCCCCACCATCGCGCGCCCCAGCGCCTCCACATCGAGATCGGCGCGCGGGGCCGCCGCACCCAAGCGACCCCGGTAGAGCACCGCCACCTGGTCGGCCAGCGCGAGGATCTCATCCAAATCGGCCGAGATCAGGATCACGCTGCCGCCGGTGGCCCGGAAATCGCGCAGCACCGTGTGGACGAAGGCGGTGCTGGTGATGTCGATGCCGCGCGTGGGCTGGTTGGCGATGAGCAGCCGGCGGCCGCGCAAGAGCTCGCGCGCGCACAGCAGCTTCTGCTGGTTGCCGCCGCTCAGGGCATCGGCGGTCAGGGTCTCGTCACACGGTGTCACGCTGAAGCGGTCGATCTGCGGCCGCGCCCAGGCCCGCGCCGCCCGATGGGTGTACCAGCCGCGGCGCAGGAACGGGGCCTCCTGCGTTCGCCCGAGGAGCAGGTTCTCCCACAGCCGCAACGGCCCGATCAACCCCTCGCTGCTGCGATCCTCGGGAATGAGCGCCGGACGCTGCCAGGCATCCGGCAGTTGCCCCGCGCTGTAGTGGCATCCGCCCAACTGCAGCGTTCCCTCGTCGAAGCGCAGGCGCCCGGCCAGCACCGCTGACAGCTCGCCCTGCCCATTGCCGCTGACGCCCGCGACGCCCAGAATCTCGCCCGCGTGCACCGCGCACGAAACGCGCTCGAGCAGCACGCGCCCCCCGGCGCCGCGCACGGTGAGCTCGCGCGCGGCGAGCATCGGCTGCTCGCCGCGATTCGCAGCCCGCTGCACTTGCCGGGATGGCGCGGCCCCGATCGGCACCGCCGCGGCCGTCCGGGACGGTGCCGCTCCTGCGTCGCCCATGATCAGGCGCACGAGGGCATCGCGGTCGAGCTCGGCACCCTCCATCTCACCCACCACGCGCCCGCCGCGCAGCACCGTGACGCGATCGGCGACCTCGAGCACTTCCCCCAGCTTGTGCGTGATGAGGACGACCGTGCGGCCCTCGTCGCGGAAACGGCGCAGGATCGTCAGGAAGGCGCGCACCTCGGGCGGCGCCAGCACCGCCGTGGGCTCATCGCAGATCAGGAGCCGCGCCCCGCGGAAGAGCAGCCGGCCAATCTCGACCCGCTGGCGTTCGCCCACGCCCAGGTCGGCGACGTGCGCCTGCGGATCGATGTCGAACCCGTAGTGCCCGAAGAGCTCGGCCAGCTCGCGCGCCAGCCTGGCGCGCGGGAGCGCCCGCAGGCCCCGCAGCCCCTCCGCGCCCAGGGCGATGTTCTCGAGCACCGTCATGACCGGAACGAGCATGAAGTGCTGGTGGATCATCCCGATGCCACGCGCCAGGGCCTGCGCCGGCGACAGGATCGGGGTTTCCACGCCGTCGATGAGGATGCGGCCACAATCGGCGTGGAGCAATCCATACAGGATGCGCATCAGGGTGGACTTCCCGGCACCGTTCTCGCCCACCAGCGCGTGGATCGTGCCGGGCTCCAGGCGCACGCTCGCCTCGTCGTTGGCCAGCGTCGCCCCGAAGCGTTTGGTGATGCGCTCGAGCCGCACTTCGGGCGCGCGCGCACCTCCCCGCGTGGCGAGCGCCATGGTGGGCTACTCCGTGGGAACGCGCAGCGCGCCGGAGATGATCTGGGCGCGGATGGCATCCAGCCGCGCGCTGCGCTCCGGCGTCAGCCACCGGCTGTTGGACTCGTTGCGCACGTAGCTGACCGCCCCCTCCGCGAGTCCCAGCACGCGCACGCCCCCTTGGAAACGACCTGAAATCGCAGCCGCAATCTCTTGAAATACAACCACATCCACATTCTTGGTCATACTGGTCAAGACCAGCCCGGGGGCCTCGGCGGCCTGGTCGGCGTCGACGCCGATCGCCAGCTTCTGCTTCTGGCGAGCCGCCTCGAAAACCCCCAAACCGGTCGAGCCCGAGGCGTGGAAGATGATATCGGCCCCTTGATCGTACTGCGCCAGGGCGAGCTCCTTGCCCTTCGACGGGTTCTTGAACGCCTCGCCCGTGACGCCGGCGTAGTTGACGATGACCCGCTGGCTCGGGTTGACATGCAGCGCCCCGGCGCGATACCCGGACTCGAACTTGTGGATCAGCGGGATGTCCATGCCGCCGACAAAACCGATCGTTCCCGTCTCGCTCACCATCGCCGCCAGCGCGCCCACCAGAAAGGCGCCCTCCTCCTCACGGAACTTCAGCCCCACCAGATTGGCCGGCACGCTGTCGCCCGGGGTCCAGGTGTAGTCGATGCAGACGAGCTTCTTGGCCGGGAAGTCGGCGGCCACGGCCCGGATATCGTCGGTGAAGAGGAAGCCCACGCCGATGATCAGGTCCGCATCGCCCTGGGCGAAGAGCCGCAGGGCCGACTCACGCTCGGAACCCTGGGTGGGTTCGAAGTACTCGAAGCTAACCCCGAGCTCCTCGCGCGCGCGCAGCAGACCGGCGTAGGCGAGATCGTTGAAGGACTTGTCGCCCAGCCCGCCCACGTCGAAGACCAGCCCCACGTGGAAATCGCGCCGGGTCCTCTGGCCGCCGTCGCCCCCGCAGCCGACGGCCGCCAGGATCAGCCCGGCCAGCAATCCGCCGGCCACGAGCGCCCACAGCGCGCGGCCCCGGCGGTCAGCGCCCGCCGGCCGCCGCTGGCTGCTCTGCGCTTGTCTCCCAGCGGTCATGCTTCGTGCCCTCCCACGCCCGCGCCGCCCGGGGGAAACAGCTCGCCCGAGACCTCCTCGGGCGGCCGGAAGCACCGGCGGCAGCGCGCTTCATAGGCGTCGCCGCCGGCGACGAGAATCCGCCCGCCGCCGGCGACCACGCGCTGGGTGCGCGTGGCCGGGTTGCCGCACACCACGCAGATCGCCTGCGCCTTGGTGACGTACTCGGCCACCGCCATCAGCTCGGGCACCGGATCGAAGGGCAGCCCCCGGTAGTCGGTGTCGAGGCCGGCCACGATCACCCGCGTGCCCCGGGCGGCGAGCTGCTGGCAGACGTCGACCACGGTGCGGTCGAAGAACTGCACCTCATCAATGCCCAGCACATCGGCGTCGCGCCCCTGATCGAGAATGTCACGCGGATGGCGCACGGCGATCGAGGGGATGCTGATGCGGTCGTGGGTCACGATTTGATCCGCCCCGTAGCGGTCGTCCACGACAGGCTTGAAGATCGCCACCCGCTTGCGCGCAATCTGCGCCCGGCGCAACCGGCGGATGAGCTCCTCGGTCTTGCCGCTGAACATGCAGCCGCAGATCACTTCGATCCAGCCGGTGCCCTGCGGGGTCCCGAACGTCATGCGCGCCTCGCCCGGCTCTCGAGGACGGAGCGGATCTTCGTGACCAACAGGTCGATCGCCACCTCGTTGTGCCCCCCTTCGGGCACGATGATGTCGGCGTAGCGCTTCGAGGGCTCGACAAACTGCAGATGCATGGGGCGCACGCTGCTGACGTACTGCTCGAGCACCGCGTCCAGGGTCCGCCCGCGTTCGGTAACGTCGCGCTGGATGCGGCGCAGGAGCCGGATGTCGGGATCGGTGTCGATGTAGACCTTGATGTCCATCAGGGTGCGCAGGAGCGGATCGTCCAGCAAAAGGATCCCCTCCAGGATGATGATCCGGCAGCCGGAAATCGGCACCGTCTCGGTCACGCGCAGGTGCTTCTTGAAATCGTAGACCGGCACCTCGATGCGCGAGCCCTCCAACAGCAGGCGCACGTGGTTGTAGAGCAGCTCACGGTCGAAGGCGTCGGGATGATCGAAGTTCTGCCGCGTACGTTCTTCGAAGGGCAAGTGGCTCAGATCCTTGTAGTACGAATCCTGCTTGATGATCGCAATCTTGCTCGAACCCAGCTCTTCACACACGCGGTCCGCCACGAGCGTCTTGCCCGAGGCCGACCCGCCGGCGATCCCCAGCAGGACGCGTCGCTGGTCGCCGCCGCCACGCCTGCCGGCCGCCGCGCGACGCCCCGGAGCACTCCGGCGCGGCCCGGAGGCTGGCGCCTGGCCCGCGCGGCCGGCGCGTTGGGGTTGACCTGGGGTCACGGCAGACCTCCCGGCGGCGATCCGGCCCTCGCGCGCTCTCCACCCGGCCGGGGCGCCAGATCCACGTGCCGGCGCTGTGCCTCCGCGCGGATCCGCGCCAGAATCGGATCGAGCACTGGCGGCCCGGGCGGGTAACGCAGCGACTCGGTGTCGATCTCCAGCACCGGGCAGGTGCGCCCGATCCGCGGCACCCAGGCGTGATAGGCCGCCTCGAGCTGATCCAGGTAGCGGGCCTCGATCTGCGCCTCGCAGGCCCGCCCCCGCTCGGCGATGCGCGCCTGCAGCGTCGGCCGGGGCGCTTTCAAGTAGATCAGCAACGCCGGCGGCGCGAGCAGATCGACCATCTCGCGGAACAGCGCCAGGTAGCTCTCATAGTCCTGACGCTCCATCTCCCCGCGCTCGTGCAGGACCCGCGCAAAGATCTCGCCGTCCTCATAGATCGTTCGGTCCTGAATGAAGGGGCGCCCCTGGAGATTCATCGCCTTCTGGGCCTTGAAGCGTTCGGCCAGAAAGTAGATCTGCAGGTGGAAGGCCCAGCGCCGCATGTCCCGGTAGAAGGCCTCGAGGTAGGGATTCTGGGACACCGGCTCGTAATAGACGTCCAGCCCCATCCGCGCCCCGATGCTCTCGGCGAAGAGCGACTTGCCGACCCCGATGTTCCCGCACAACGCCACGAAGAAGGCCCCTGGCGGGCGCCCGTCGCTCATCACCTGTTCCCCTCGCCCCGCCCGCACCAGGTCGCGGTGCCTCACGGGCGCCCGAGCGCCAGTCGCCGGTCGTCCACGCGGCGGCGGTCCTCTTCCTCCATCACGGCCACATAGGGCAGCTCGCGGAAGTGCTCGGCATAGTCCAGGCCGTAGCCGATCACGAAGTGATCGTCGATCTCGAAGCCACAGTAATCGACGTAGATCTGCCGCTCGCGCGGGACCTCCTTGGCCAGCAGCGTCACCACCGCCAGGCTGCGCGGATTGCGCGACAAGAGGTTCTTGCGCAGATAGGACAGCGACAGCCCGCTGTCGATGATGTCCTCCACCACCAAGACGTCGCGGCCGGTGATGTCGTGGTCCAGATCCTTGAGCATCCGGACCGTGCCCGACGACGAGATGCCCGAGGCGTAGCTCGAGATCGAGATGAAGTCGACCTCGTGATCGACGTCGAGCTCGCGCATGAGGTCCGCCAGGAAGTAGATCGAGCCCTTGAGGATCCCGATCAAGACCGGCGTCTTGCCCAGGAAGTCCCGGCCGATCTCCCGCGCCAATCCCCGCACGCGCTGATGGATTTGCTCTTCCGTCAACAGGACGCGCATCGGACCTCCGCTGACTGCCCCGACCGCGGTCTGCATAAGTTGCCGCGGCCGACAACTTGGGCCAAGAAGTATCCAGTGACCCACCTGGGTGTCAAGACCGAAAGTCCCACAACTCCATCGATTTGTGCCACATCGCCCCCCCGCCGGCCGATACATGGGGCACGAGCCGGCCCCGATCCGGGGCCCAGCGGCGGGAGTTTCTGCTGCGCGACGGGGTACGGGTGGGCGATGATGGCCTAGAGGCAAGGAGTCGCTTCATGGACATACCGCGCGAGCTGGTGCACCGGCTACCGAAGACCGATCTACACGTGCATCTCGACGGATCCCTGCGGCCCGCCACGCTGCTCGAGCTGGCGGCTCAGCAGGGCGTGGCCCTGCCCTTCAGCACGCCCGAAGAGGTGAGCGCTTACATGCGCACCACCGCCACCACCGATCTGAAGAACTACCTGACCGCCTTCGATCACACGGTCGGCGTGCTGCAGACCCCCGAAGCCCTGCGCCGGGTCGCCTTCGAGCTCGCGGAGGACAGCGCGCGGGAGAACGTGCGCTACATGGAGGTGCGCTTCGCCCCACCCTTGCACGAGCGCAACGGCATGACCTGGGAGCGCGCCGTACAGGCGGTGCTCGACGGACTGCGCGACGGCGAGGATCGCTATGTGCTGCGCACCGGCGTCATCCTCACGGGCATTCGCACCATGACCCCGGAGATGAGCCGGCGGCTGGCGGAGCTGACCGTCGCCTTCAAGCACAACGGTGTGGTCGGCTTCGATCTGGCCGGCGAGGAAGCCCACTATCCCGCCAAGGACCACCGGGAAGCCTTCTACATCGCGCGCAACAACAACGTCAGCGGCACCGTCCACGCCGGCGAGGGTTTCGGCCCGCCGTCGATCCACCAGGCCCTTCACTATTGCGGGGCGCACCGCATCGGCCACGGCACGCTCTTGTGGCAGGACCGCGAGCTGATGAACTACGTCAACGACCACCGCATTCCGCTCGAGATGTGCCTGACGAGCAATGTGCAGACCGGGGCCTCGCGTGACATGCTCAGCCACCCGTTTCGGATCTACTTCAACGCGGGCATCCGCGTGACGATCAACACCGACAACCGGCTCGTCTCGGACACGACCGTGACCAACGAGCTCGACCTGGCCTGCCGTACCTTCCAGCTCAGCATCTACGATCTGCGCGGCATCCTGATCAACGGCTTCAAGAGCGCCTTCCTGCCCTACAAGGACAAGGTGACGCTCCTGCGCGGCGCGATCGACGAGATGGACCGGCTGTTCGAGGAGTACTTCCCCGGGACCTACCGGCGGCTGCGGTCGTTCCTGTAGCCGCCGGAAGTCCGTCCAAGCCGGCTAGCGCGTGACGACGACCTTGCGCTGGTCGCGAAGCGTGGCGCCGCTGCCGTCCAGCCGCGCGTCGAGCCGCAGCAGGTAGACCCCGTGCGCCAGTTGGGCCCCGTCGAAGCCGATCGCGTGGCTCCCCGCGGCCTGACGTTCGTGCAGGAGCTGACTCACCCGGCGGCCCTGCACGTCAAAGAGTCGCAGGCTGACCTGCGCCTCCCCCGGCAGCTCGTAGCGCAAGGTGCTCCCGTCGCCCAAGGGGCTGCCCACCGCCGTGAAAAGCCCGGTCGCGGTGGCAAGCTCCCCCGGCGCCCCAACGTCTGCGGTCGCCTGGTTGCCGAAGAAAAGCTGTGCGTCGACGAACCACTCCATGAGCGTCTGGGTCTGGGCGGCGTCCCGCATCAGCAGATAGAGCTGGTCAACCTTAGCCGAGCCCCCCGTCACGGTGACAAACCCGTTGGCCACACCCGAGCCCACCGGCCAAATCGGCGAACCTGAGTTGGCGCCCCCCGGAGTGTAGCTGCCCCCGCTGTAGGGCATGGGCCAGATGCGCACGCCGGTCGGCTCGGTCGTCGTGTAGGGCAGCTCCATGTCCGCATGGTGGTTGATGGTGAAATAGGCGGGCGAGGGGTGCTCGAGCTGGATCCCGCGGACCGCGTGCGCGGCATAGTGGACGTTCACCGGCACGAAGTACTCGAAGAGGGTCTGCGTCTGGTCGGCGTTGGTCATCCAGTAGCGCACGTGATCGACCGTCTGCTCGCCCGACATGATCATGAAGTAGGCGTTGCCCGATCCACTCCCGGCCGGATAGAGCGGCGATCCCGAGACACCCCACTGGGGCGTGGGGACCCCGTTCGTGTAGGGCAAGATGAAGATGCGCACGCCCCCGGACTCGTTCGTCTGGTAGTCGAAATAGGTGTAGACGCGCTCGTTGTGCAGCCGCGCGCAGGGCCAGGGCGGATCGAAGGTGAGGTTGTAGACCGAACCCGCCTTGAACTCGAAGTGACACGGCACCTCGAACTCGAGCAGGATCGTCGTCTGCGCCGCATCCTTCATCGTGTAGTGGATGTGGTCGACGGTCACCTCCGGCCCGGATTGGATCGTGAACCACTGCGTGCCCGAGCCGGTGCCGGGCGGAAGGTGAGGCGAGCCGCTCGCCGCGTAGCCGGGCGTGAGCATCCCGTTCGTCACGGGCCGGGCAAAGATGAGAACGTCGCCGGCGTAATCCGTGCGGTAGTCGAAGCTGATGTCGACGCGCTGTTGATCGTACATCACGCACGAGGGCGAGGTCGGCGTGGTCATCGTGTGGTAGATCGCGTGCGCGCCGACGTGATAGAAGACCGGCACGAAGAACTCGAGCAGCAGGGCTGTCTGGTCCGCGTTCCAGACCTGGAAGCGCACCTCGTCGATCACCGTCTCTCCCGAGGTGATGTGGAAATACCCGCTGCCGCTGCCGCTGCCGGCCGGGTACAACGGGGAACCCGAGGCCCCGTACTGCGGGGTCAGCGACCCGTGGGTGAAGGGGCGCATGAAGATCCGCGCGCCTTCGGGTAGGTCCACCGTGTAATCGAAGGTGATGTCGACGTTCTGGTTCCACTGGATCGCCGCCGCTGGGGCGGGATCCATCTGGATGTTCGAGATCGCGATGCCCGCGGCCGGCGCCAGCAGGGCCAACGGCGCGGCGACAATGATCCAGAGCAATAGACGCTGCATGGGAATCCTCCTCGTCAAGGAACCTGCGTTCGAGGGCGCTGCCGCCGGGGCAACCGCTCAGCGGCGCACCCCGGGGAACCGGCCGGAATGTCTGGGACTGCGCCCAACATAAGCTCACATGCTCCATCGCTGCGGCGACCTATCGTGGGGCACTGCCCGAGCCCGAATGACATTCATAAGCTAGCATGGTGCATGCACGCAGACAAGCAAGGGGCGACCCAGAACGCAGCGTGGCAGACGGCCAGGAGATGTTTACAGCCGTAGCGGCTGTGCGATTCGACCGGTCGCCGCGCGCGCCAGACGAATCGGCCCGCACCGTGCGGGTGCGCTCACTCCTCTCCCGCCAGGTTTTCCCACTCGCGGTAGTGCTCGCTCAGTTCAACCTCGAGATCCCGATACTGCCGCAGGTAGACCTCCGCCTTACCCGGATTGGCGAAGAAGTCGGGACTGCCCATCACCTCGCTGAAGCGCCGCTTGCGGTCCTCCAGTTCGGCGATCTGGTCCTCGAGCGCTCCCAGACGCCGCGAGCGCCGCCGGCCTTCGAGTTCCTGCGCGCGGCGCCCAGCCCCATCCGCGGCGGCCGGGGGCCCGCTGGCACCCCCGGCGGCGGCCCCTCCCGGCGCCCGGTCATCGCCCGCGACGTCGTCTCCGGCTGGCCCCGGCGCGACACCGGCGCATCCGGGCGGTGCTCCGCCGGCGGATGCAAGCCGCTCCTGCTCGCGCTTCCAGAGAAAGTCCTCATAGCCACCGGGGAATTCCCGCAGGCGCCCGCCGCCCACTTCCACGACGTGATCCGCCAGCGCGGCGACGAAGTGGCGGTCGTGCGACACGAAGACGACCGTGCCCTCGTACTTGCGCAGCGCCTCGAGCAGCACGTCCTTCGAGGCGATGTCGAGGTGATTCGTGGGCTCATCGAGCAAGAGCAGGTTCGACGGCCGCACGAGCAGACGGGCCAGCGCCAGCCGGTTGCGCTCCCCGCCGCTCAGCACGCCGACCAGCTTCTCGACCTCCTCGCCGCTGAAGAGGAACGCGCCCAACAGCCCCCGCACCTGGGGGACGAAGTCGGTCGGCGCAGCGCTCTCGACCGCCGCCAGCACCGTGCGGCGCGGGTCCAATCGCTCGCCGTGATCCTGCGCGAAGAAGGCGGCGTGCAGGTTGTGGCCCACCACGCGCTCGCCCCGGTCCGGATCCTCGCTGCCTGCGAGCAGCCGCATCAGGGTCGACTTGCCCGCCCCATTCGGTCCCACCAGCGCCACGCGGCTCCCGCGCAGGATGCGCAGGTCGACCCGGTCGAACACCGGCACATCGCCATAGGCCTTGCAGACCTGGCGCAGCTCGAGCGCGATCTTGCCGGAGCGCGGGCAGGGCGGTTGCGGCACGACGATCGCGCGCCGCGTCGCCTCGGGCGGGGCCAGGCGCTCCATCTTGGCCAGCATGCGAATCCGGCTCTGCACCTGCACCGCCTTGGTGTTCTTGGCCCGGAAGCGGTCGATGAAGCGCTGCACGCGGCGGATCTCGTCCTGCTGCCGTTCGTAGGCCGCCCGGCGCAGCGCGAGCCGCTTTTCGCGCTCGCGCTCGAAGGCCGAGTAGTTGCCCGCGTACTCCTCGAGCCGGAAGCCGGCGATCTCCGTCACCCGTCCCACGGTCACGTCGAGGAAGTAGCGATCGTGCGAGACGAGCACCAGGGCATAGGGGTAGTCCTGCAGGTAGCCCTCGAGCCATTCGCGCGCCTCGATGTCGAGGTGGTTAGTGGGCTCATCGAGCAGGAGCACCTCCGGGCGCATGAGCAGGATGCGCGCCAGGGCCGCTCGCATCTGCCAGCCGCCCGACAGGGTCGCGAGCGGACGATCGAGGTCCGCCTCCCGGAAACCCAGGCCGGACAGCACCGCCTGGATCTGGCGATCAACGTCGTGGGCCCCCAGGATCGCCAGCCGGTCGAGGATCTCAGCCTGGCGCACGCTCAAGCGCGTCAGCCGTTCGACCGGGGTGCTCGCGGCGCTGAGGCCGCGCTCGACCTCAGTCAGCTCGTGTTGCAGCGCCAGGATCTCGTCGAACCCGCGGCGCGCCTCGGCCCGCACGGTCGCCTCGGAGAGGGTGAAGCCGGTCTGCGCGAGGTAGCCGACGCGTAGATCCTTGGGGCGCTCCAGGGCGCCCGCGTCCGGGGACTCCAGCCCGGCGACCACCTTCAGCAGCGTCGACTTGCCGCTGCCGTTGGCGCCGACCAGCGCCACGCGGTCGCGCGGCCGCACGAACCAGTCGACGCCGCGAAAGATCAGCTGGCCGCCGAAGCTCTTGCTGAGCTGGGTGACACGTAGCATCTGGGGAGATTAGCGCACGGCGCGGGTCGCCGACAACGACCCGCGCCGGAAAAGGTCCGGAGGATCGGGACTGCCGCGGTCATCACGCCGTCACGCGGCGCGGCCCATGGGCTCGGCCCGCTTGCGGATGCGCTCGGGCATCCAGGTCGCGGGATCGCGCTGGAGCCAGGCGTCGACCTGCTCGAGCAGCTCGGCCCGCCGAATCGGCTTCGACATGTAGTCGTCACACCCCGCCTCGAGAGTCTTCTCGGCATCGCCCTTCATCGCCTGGGCAGTCAGCGCCAGGATCGGAACCCCGTCGTAGGCCGAGTCGCGGATCATCTGCGCGGCGGTCTTGTAGCCGTCCATGACCGGCATCATCATGTCGAGCAGGATGATGTCGGGCTTACGGCGGCGGGCCGCCTCGAGCGCGACCTGCCCATTGGAAACGATCGTCACCGCGTAACCACCGCTCTCCAAGATCGCCTTGAAGACGTACTGGTTCGTGGGCTCATCCTCGGCCAGCAGCACGTACGCCTTCGGGTTCTCCGGCTTGGTCATGTCCACGCTCCTCCTGCCACAAGCTCGTGACGCAGCGGGTCAAGCTGCATCCTCCAGGCCGCCCACACCCGCCGGACGGACATCCATGCTCGGCGACTGGGGACCGGGGTGCAGGGCTTCGGCTACTTCGGCAATCAGATCTCCCACGCCGCGCGTACCCTTGAAGAAGATCGACTGCACGTAGGGCTTCAAAAAAGTGACTTCATCCTCCGACAGCTGCCTGGAGCTGTTGACGACCACCGGCACCGGTTTGAGCCGGGGATGCTCACGCATGCGCCGCACGAGTTGGAAGGCGTCCTCGCCAGGACTCAGCAGGTCCAGGATCACCAAGTCCACCGGTTCGCGGCGCAAGGTGTGCAGCGCCTCGAGGCCGTCCAGGGCGGTCAGGACTTCCAGCCCCTGCTGGCGCAGATAGCGCGCCAACACCCCCGCCTCAACCACGTCGTCGTCGACCACCAGGACGCGGTGCTGGCCCCCCCGGACGCTCGGCCGCCCGTCCAGCTTGCTGCGGCCTTCCCCCAGATCGCCGTGGTCGGCGGTCGTGAGCGGCACCACGAAGGCGAAACGAGCGCCCTGGCCGCGGTCGCTGTCGACCCAGATGTCTCCGCCGAGCAGGTTGACCAGCCGGCGGCTGATCGCCAGTCCGAGGCCGGTGCCCTTGTTGGGCTCGCTCGAGCGCTCCACCTGATGGAACTCCTGGAAGATCAGATGCTGATGCTCGACCGCGATCCCAGGCCCGGTGTCCTGCACCTCCACAAAGAGCAGGTTCTCCTCGGGCAGCAGGCGAATGCGGGACCGTACCGACCCGCGCGGTGTGAATTTGATGGCGTTGCCTAGCAGGTTCACGAAGACCTGGCGGAGTTTCTCACGATCCACGAGCGCCTCGATCCCCAGGCCTTCGGACACGATCTCGAAGGCCAGGCCCTTCTCCTCGGCCAGCGCGCGCAGCCCCTGCGCCGCTTCGATTAGCACGTCGACGATCCGGGTCGGCTCGCGATGAACCTCCATGCGGCCGGATTCGATCTTCGAGAGATCGAGCACCTGGTTGATCAGGTGCAGCAGGTTCTCACCGCTGCGGTAGATCATCGCCGCCTGTTTGACTTGCTCATCACTCAGCGGGCCCGAGATCTGATCGCGCAGCATCTCCGAGAGCGCCAGAATCGCATTGAGCGGCGTGCGCAGCTCGTGCGACACGGAGGCGAGAAAGGCGCTCTTGAGCTTGTTGGCCTCGCTCACCTTCTCGTTCTGAAATGCGAGCGCCAGGTTCTTGTGGCGCAGTTCCTCCGTGCTCAGTCGCACGATCCGCTCGAGGTTGCGGTTTTGCTCCTCCACCTCCTGATAGGAAGCCGCGGTGGAGGCGGCCATCTCGTTGAGGGCCCGCGCCAGCGTGCCGACCTCGTCGCTGCCTTCGGGGGCCAGTGACAGGTCGCGTTGGCCGGCGGCCACGCGATTGGCCGCCAGCCGCATCCTCTCGAGCGCGGCGAACAGGCGCCGGACCATGACACCGGCACCCAGGGCGCTCGCGAACGCGGCCGCGAGCGCCGCGAGAATCGACCAGGTGATCGACGAGGTGAAGGCGGGATGCGCCCGGGCTGGCGCCGCGCCCTGGCTCGCGACCTCGCTGCCTGCTGTGGGCGGCCCCCAGGCCAGGTAGATGGCCAGGCCGGCTGCCAGCGCGCCGAAAGCCAGGCACCCGCCGACGGCGAGGAGTAACCTCGTCCGCAGAGCGTGTTGCGCGTAACTCGAGGCGAGCCTCTGCACGACCGCCTTCCTGTCGGCTGCACGCATGCCTTCAGCTGGTCGCCACCCGCGACGCCAGCCTCCGAAGTGGTTCGAATGATCCAATCCAAGGGTTGCGGCCGGATGATCCGACCCACTCCCCCCGCCGTAACGATCGTCAGAGCCAGCGGTTCGTTGAGGGAAAGCTGGCACGAGCCCGGGTCCGGGGGGGCGGGGATCGTGGCCTGTGGCGGCGCGCAGTCCGCGGGCCGTTCCCGGACCACGCTCGAACTTACTGCAGGAGTTTAGCTTAGCGAACCCGCACCACGGTCCGCCCATCGCTCCCCACGGCGCCGCGCAACACCACGACGTAGCGTCCGCTCGCCAGCGGGCCGACCGCGCCGGGGCTCAAGGCGATCCGCCCCACGCCCGCTCGCAGCACGACCCCGCGGGCCAGATGCGCAGCGAGACGCCCCTCAGCGTCGTAGAGCTCCACGTCACCGAGGCCGCCCCAGCGGTGGGCGTAGGTGAGCTCGAGCGACGCGCCCGCGTGCCACGGCTGGGGGCTTAGAGCGGTGATCCGCACGGCCTGGCGGTCAGCAGCCGGATCGGCTGGCAGGACCTCAGCCCACAACGACCGCCACAAGCTCGATCCAGCTTGACGCACCTCGCCCACCCACGGCACCCATAGCCGTCCGCCGCGACTGACCGCCGTGTGAAACACCGCCTCCCAGGGCCCCACCCAGACCCGTTCCCCGGGCAAAAGGACCGGCAGGGTAACAAAGCCGCTGTCGCATACCGCCTCGCTCAGGGCCGCCGTCACGCCCACCGTGCCCGCGGGCAGGCTGGTGCCTCCGCGGTTCACCAGGCGCAGCTCGAACGCGCTCCACGTGCCGATGTGCGGCGCGCCGAGCCAGCGCAGTGAGTCGACCACCACGCTGCCGGCGACTGGATCCACCGCCAGCGGCCCCCACGGCACGCCGTGCCCACGGTCGTTGTCCGGCGCCGCCGCCTGGTCGCCCGCGGCGTGCAGGACCTCGAGCAGCTCAAGGGGCCGGCCCCGCAGCTCAGGGCGCGCCTCCAGCACCAGCGCCGCCAATCCCGCCACGAGCGGGGTTGCCAAGGAAGTCCCGCTCGAGACCGTGAGTTCCGGTCCGCTGGCGGCATACCAGGTCGCACACCGGGCGCCGTCGCCCTGGGCGCAGAGATCGGGTTTGACGCGCTCGCCATCCCAGTTCCACGTCGGGCCGCGCGAACTTGAAACGGCGACCTCGCCCCACGGGTAGACCGATCCCACCGTCAGGCCTGAATCGCTGTCGGCGGGCAGCAACAGGGTCGACGGCCACGGCCCGCTGTTGCCGGCCGAGATCACGACCAGCATACCCCGGGCGGCCATGCGGTTGACGCTGCGGCTGATCCAGGTCGAGCCGCCGTCGAGTGAATCGGGGGGAAACCCGTAGGGTGGATGCTCGTCGGGAAAGTCGAGGTAGCCCAGGCTCGCGGTCACCAGGTCGGCGCCCAACGAGTCGGCCCACTCCAGCGCCGCCACGAAGTAGTCGATCTCGACCAGCGTCTCGGTGGCCATCACCTCCGTCCGGGCCAGGCCCACGGAGGCCCCGAACGCGGGCCCAACGAGCTCGCCCGGCATGCGGCCCGCCAGAACCGAGAGGGTGAGGGTGCCGTGACGGTCACCCTCGTCGTCGTCCTGGACCTCGTCGTCATCGTTGACGAAATCGCGCTGGGCAGCGAGGGCGAGCACGGGGAAGACCGGGTGGTCGTAGTGGAATCCCGAGTCCAGGCTCGCGATCAGAATCCCCCGCCCGCTCAACCCCCGCGCGTGCAGCTCGGGGATGCCGAGCATGGCGAGCTGGTGAAAGCTCGGACCGTAGAACGTCGGCGTGCCGGCCACCAGGCTGTCCGCCCCACCGCATGGCGCCCCCGATCGCGTGCTGAGAGCCAGACCGCCGCCGCTGCGCGCGCCCAGCGGCGAGCTCGTGGCCGGCGCCGGATCGCGCCGCTGGCGGCGCAGGGCCGGCAGCGCCACGACGCGCTCGACGAACGGCAGGGCGAGCACCGCCGCCCGCTCCCGGCCGCTGAGCCTGGCGCTCACCGCGTGCAGCCAGCGCGAGCGCACGCGCGGCGTGATGCCCAGGGCGGCGATCTCGCGCACCCATGGCTCGTGCACGGGCCGGTCGGTCTCGTCGGGCGAGATGCCGGCGCGGCCCAAGCGCTCCTCAGCCCGCCGGCTCAGCGCGGGCGCCGGCGCGCCCGCCATGGTCGGGCGCGGCGCGAGCACAATCCAGTGGACCTGTCCGCCATCTTGAGCCCCCGCCGCCGCCGCCGCGACCGCGCCCAGCAACAGACACAGGGCGCACCAAGCCCGGCGCCCGGCGCGCGGCCGCGCGGCCCCCATCGGGTGCCATCGTCCCACGGCTGCTCTCCTCACCATTCCCGCGCGGCCCGCCGCGCCTAACGGAAGGCGCTCAGGCCGGTGATCTCCCGCCCCACGATCAGCGTGTGAATCTCGTGCGTCCCCTCATAGGTGGCGACGCTCTCGAGATTGGCGGCATGCCGCAGGGGCGGATACTCGAGCGTGATGCCGCTGGCGCCGTGGAGCGAGCGCGCCAGGCGCGCGATCTCGAGCGCCGCGCCTACGTTGTTGAGCTTCGCCAGCGAAACGTGCCAGTGCCGGGCATCGCCCGCATCCTTCAGGCGACCCAGGCGCAGCGCGAGGAGCTGCGCCTTGGTGATCTCGGAGAGCATCCAGACGAGCTTCTCCTGGCTGAGCTGGAAGCCGGCGATGGGGCGGCCGAACTGCGTGCGCTCGCGCGCATAGTCGAGCGCCGACTCATAGCAGGCCATCGCCGCACCGATGGCGCCCCAGGCGATGCCATAGCGCGCCTCGTTGAGACAGCTCAGCGGAGCGGCCAGCCCGTTGGCGTCCGGGAGCCGCTGGGCCGCGGGCACGCGCACGTCGTCGAAGACGAGCTCGCTCGTCACCGAGGCGCGCAGCGAGAGCTTCCGCTTCGTCTCGGGCGCCGAGAATCCGGGCCGCCCCTTCTCGACGATGAACCCGGCGACCTCGCCGTCGAGCTTGGCCCACACGATCGCCAGATCGGCAATCGACCCGTTCGTGATCCACATCTTGGCGCCCCGGAGCACGTAGCTGTCGCCGTCGCGCACGGCCCGCGTGGTCATGCCGCTCGGGTCGGACCCGTGATCGGGCTCGGTCAGCCCGAAGCAGCCGATCAGTCGGCCCGTGGCCAGCTCGGGCAGATACTTCTCCTTCTGCTCCTCGCTCCCGAAAGTGATGAGCGGGTGCATGACGAGCGAGGTCTGCACGCTCATGAAGCTGCGCAGGCCGCTGTCGCCCCACTCCAGCTCCTGGCACACCAGCCCATAGTCCACATTGCTGCCCCCGGCGCAGCCGTAGCCCTCATACTTCAGACCGAGCAGCCCCAGCTTCCCGAGCTGGGGCACGATCGCCAGCGGAAAGGTCCCGGCCTCGAAATGGCCGGCGATGTCCGGCAGGTACTCCTTCTCCACGAAGGAGCGGACCGTATCGCGCAACCGGCGTTCCTCCTCGGTGAACTCCTGGTCGAGCTTGTAGAAGTCGGTACGCTTGCCCATCGCCCTATGACCTCCCCCCATAATGCCGCGCTGTGGCGGCGTTGGCGCGTGGTCCCGCCAGAGCGGGCCCCATCACAAGGGAACGCGCTCGCACGCGGCGATCCCGCGCGCCGATGTCCGCAGCCGGCAGGCGGCCGTCAGCGGGTCGTGCACGAAGATCAGCAGACCCTGGCGCTCGGCCGTCGCCGCGCTGAGCGCCTCCTTCTCGGCGGCGATGCGCGCGGGATCGGCATCGCTGCCCGGTCGGCCCGCCGACCGCAGGTGCGCCAGCGTCGGAATGAGATCGGAGGCGTAGACCGCCGCCTGGCGCTCACCGTCCAGGGTCACTACCTGGAGACCCGGCGTGTGTCCATCGGTGGAACTCACCCGGATGCCCGGCGCCACCCGTCCCTCGCCCTCGAGCAGGCGCAGATCGAGGCGCTCGAGCAGATCGATCTCCCGGCGGCGAAACGCGCGTGCCTGGCCGAGCCCGGCGCGCGCGGCCTCCCACTGCCGCGCCTGCAGGTACACCCGCGCGTGGGGCAAGGTCGGCACAACCTGGCCGTCACACAGGGACCCGAGGCCCCCGGCGTGATCCAGGTGCAGGTGCGTCAGAATCACCCGGGTGACCTCGGACGGGGCGATGCCCGCCGCGGCCAGGGCTTGGGCGAGCGTGCCCCGCACATCGCCGATTCGCAGCCGTGCGGCGCTCTGGGCCTCGAGACCATCACCCAGGCCCGCATCGACCAGGGTCAGCGTCCCGCCCTCCCGCACGAGCAGGGCGCGCACCACCAGCTCGACCCGCCCCTTGGCATCGGTCTTCGAACGCACCGCTGCCCCCGGCGCGGGCGAGCGGTCCGGAACGCGGACCCCCAGACGAAAGCGGCTGACGATCAGCGCGCGGATCGCGATGCCTCCCAGGTCTCGCCAGCCCGTCCCCAGCTGCTCCTCGGCGACCATGGACAGAGCATGAGCGAGCGGCGCGGCCCGCGCAACGGCGGGTCGGTGAGTTGACGGACGGTTCCGCCGCCCTTATAGTGGAAAAGTTGCCGACTAATGGCGGAACCTTGCGCCCTTCTGGGGTTTACAGACAGAAAGACGCCCCCGTGTGAGTCTCGCGGGGTGGCCAGGGTCGACGCCGCGTGCGAGGTGTTTGCCATGATTCACAGACCTTTGCGGTGCCGCTGCCCGGGCGAGCGCCGCCGGGTACGGCGTTGCGCGGGCGTCGCGACACCTCTGCCGCTGATCGGGCTGCTGATCGCCGCCGCGCTCGCTGCCTCACCGGCGTGGGCGGGCGGCATCAAGGTGAGCGGACCGGCGATCGAGGTCTCGCCGCCGCGCTTCGAGTTCGGGGACCTGCCCCAGGAGCACATCGAGCACGTGACCTGCAAGGTGCGCAACGCGGGCTCCGAGCTGCTGCAAATCCAGCAGGTCACGAGCGACTGCGGCTGCGCCGTCGCCCAGATCGCCGACAGCTCGCTGGCGCCCGGGGAGGAGGTCAGCCTCTCGATCACCTTCTCGACCCGGCACTTCTCGGGCGATGTGCGCAAGACGGTGACGCTGGTCACGAACGACCCGGGCTCGCCCAGGACGCGGATCGTCCTGAGCGCCTTCGTCCGCGCGATCGTGGCGGTCACGCCCGATGCCATTGACTTCGGTCGGGTCGTGCGGGGCGACACACCCAGTCAGACAGTCACGCTCCGGGCCGCCGCGGCCGACACGTTCAAGGTCCTCGATGTCGCCGTCCCTGACCACATCTACACCACCACGCTCGAGCGGGACGGGACCACTGACAGCACCTTCTACCATCTCACGGTCACGGTCAGACCCGACGCGCCTCTCGGCACCTTTTCCTCGACCGCGCGCGTGCGTACGAACATCCGCAGCGTGGCCAGCCTCCCCATCAGCCTGGATGCGCAGATCCATGGGTTCTTCCTGGCCGATCCCGGCCGCTTGCCCCTCGGCCAGGTTCTGGAGGGCTCGGAGCGCACGCGCACCTTCCAGGTCAGCGCGCAGCGCGCGGGCCACCACCGCGTGCTCGCCGTCCGCACGAGCGACCCGCGGCTGCAGGTCGCGTTGCGGCCGATCGAGGAGGGTCGCTGCTATGAGGTCAGCGTGACCATCCCGGCGGGTGCGCCACCCGGGCGCATCGATGCTGCGCTGCTGGTCGAGACCGACGATCCGGACCAACCGGAGATCCGCGTGCGGGCCTTCGGCAATGTCCGGCGCAAACACTCCTGAGGTTCGCCGTGGCCGCCGCCTCACGCTCCTTCCTCGCGGGTCTCTTGCGGCGAGCTGTGCCCGAGACGCTCGTGCTGATCGCCCTGGGCGCGGCCGCCGGCTTCGCGCTCAACGCGCGTCGCGCCGATCCGCTGCCGCTGGACCTGCCCGGATTCTTGCTGCTCCCGGAAAGCGGCGCGCAGGTGGTCTTCCCCATGCAGGCCCGCGAGCACTTCGAAGCGGGTGATCACATCTTCGTCGACGCGCGCGCCGAAGCGGCCTACGTCGAGCGGCACATCGAGGGCGCCCTCTCGGTGCCCGTGGCGCGCTTCGATGAGCTGGCAGCCGAGCTGCGCCTGTGGACCGCCGGGCAGCCGGTCGTGGTCTACGGCAGCGAACACGACTTCGTGTCGGCGGATGATCTGGCGCGCCGACTGATCGCCGCGGGAGAGCAGCAGGTCGTCCTCTTGGTGCCGGGGCTCGAAGCCTGGGTCGCGCGGGGACTCCCCGTGGAGACCGGCAGTGACGGGATCTTGGGTAATTCCGGCGACGCGGACGACGGGGACACCTGGGACGAAGCCGGCGACGCGGACGACGGGGACACCTGGGACGACCCCGGCGACGCGAGTGAGCAGGGCGATGCGGCGCGACCGGGGCGCGGGCTGCCGGCGGCCGGCCACCTGCTGGAGCCCAAGGAGGCCCGCGGGTGATGGGGTCAATCCTGATCCTGCTCGCCATCACCGCCTGCGGGGTGGCCCTCGGCTACGGGTCGCTGGCGCGCCTGCCCGGGGCGGCCTCTCCCAAGGTCCTAAGAGCGCTGGAGTGGCTCTGCCGCCTGGGACTCGCCGGCGTCTTCATCTACGCCGCCTGGTCGAAGCTCTTCGACCCCTACGCCTTCGCCGCCAACACCTACGCCTACCGTCTCGTCCCGCCGGCACTCGCGACGGTCACCGGGATCGCCTTGCCGGCGATCGAGGTCATCGCCTCGGTGGCCGTGCTGACGGGCCTTCTGTGGCGCGGCGGCGCGCTGCTACTGGCCGGCATGCTCGTCTTCTTCATCTTCGCACTCTTCCAGGCCATCGTGCGCGGCATCGATATCAGCTGCGGCTGCTTCGGCAAGTCATCGCACCCGGTCAGCTTCCTGCTGATCGCCCAGGACCAACTGCTGCTGGTGGCCGCGCTGTTCCTGCTGTGGGTGGGACACCTGCGCGACCGCGGCCGCTTAAGACAGCGGCCGGCCCGCTGAGCGGCGACCCCATCAGCGGGCACAACCGCCCGCCCAGTCCCCGGCGATCGCGCGCGGACATCCATCCAGCGCCAGGTGCGCGCGTTCACCGTCCCCATCGAGGCGCCAGACCTCGCCCGCGTCCGCAACGCTGATCCACAGCGCGCCGGTGAGCGGATCCTCGGCCACATTCGTCACGCGACCCAGGTCGCTGTGCTGCTCGATCACATCGCACGTTTGTCCGACGCGCAGCACCGCCCCGCGCGCCCGATCGGCGACCCAGCAGCCGCCCTGGGCCGCCGGCGCCAGATCGAGCGGCTCGCGGATTACCCCGGCAGCGGTCCGGAACCGCGCGCCGTCCTCGCCCACATAGACCACCTGGCCGGCGACCCGATCGGCGATCCAGCAGCCGCCGCCGCTGGAGTCATCCGCCACCCGGACCGCGCGCTCGAGCGCCGTGGTGACGACCTCCACGTGCGCCTGGCCCGACGCATGCCAACTCGCCCGCAGCACCTGGCCTTCGTAGAGCGCCACCCACGTCGTGGCGCTGTCGCGCAGCGCCACGTCTTCCGGGTGCCCGTCCAGCGCCAGCGAGGCGATCAGGTCGCCGGCCGCCGAGAACCAGCTCAGCGATTGCTCGTAGAAGGCCCCGACGGCCAGAACGCCCAGCCCTGGGTTCCAGTCGAGGCAGCTTGCGCCGGGTGCCGCAATCTCACCCAGCGGCTCGCCATCGGCGGTGCCGGCGACGAGGACGACGCCGGCTTCGATCCGGGCCGCGTAGAGCCGGTGGGCCTGCTCGTCGATCTCGAGGGCGAGGATCGCCTCGCCAGCGCTGATCCGGCGGCGCAACGCGCGCCCGTCCGGCGCGAGCGCCGCGAGCCCGTACCCGCACGGGTCAGCAATCCAGAGCAGCGCTGCGCCGGGCCGCGCCACCACCGCACGGGCCCAAGCCGAGGAGCCGCGCGTGAAGAGGAACTCCAGGGTGTAGGCGTACGGCACCCCGTTGGACAGGCCCACATCGGTGTAATGGCGAGCCGCCGGGGGCAAGGGGTCGTCGGTGAGCTCTGTAGGCCCCGCCGACTCGGGCACGAGCGGTTCGCGCCAGAGCCGAAATCCCTCGAGATCGGCGAGGCCCAGATCCGACCAGGTCAGGTCGACGCGCTCGCAGTGGGCCACCGCCCGGATGGCGCCCGGCTCTCCGTACGTCTCAGGATTGGCGGGGTCGAAGGGATTGGTATGCTCGCGGCCGCCGCAGCCCGCCAGGCCGGGGATGAGCGCGAGCACGGCCGGTAGAACCCTGGGGACGTATCGCACGGCACCTCCTCCCCCGCCGGTCACAGCGCCCCACCGAGCCAGCTTCTGAGCATGAGCAGAAACATCGCCTCGGAGATGACCCAGACGCCCAGAACCGCGCGATCGTACCGCTCGGCGCGATCGAACTGGCGCCGCCGCTCGCGCGGATCCCCGGTCGCCTCGTAGCGCTCGTGCGCCTGTTCGGCCTCGTGTTGGAGCCACAGGGCCGCACCCGTGCCGGCGATCCAGCCGGCCGCCCACACCCGCCCCCAGCCTGCCAGCCGCGGCCCGCGGGCGCCGCTGCCGTCGATGAAGATCGGGCTGCCCGGGGGCGGCGCCGAGAGCTGCCCGCGATCATCGCCGGCGGCGTAGCGCGCCTCGGCGCTCGCGAATCCGCCACCTGGCTCAAGGGGCAGGGCGCTGCGCTGCCAAAGCGTCAACCGGTCGGATCGGTCCCGGAGCGGCCCGCGCTCATCCTCGCCGCTGGGTGCGGTCTTCGCGTCCCGCACACCGATCAGATCCCCGGACACCAGACCTATGAGGAGCAGATCGCCAGCGCGAACGGGACCGGCGGTGGGCGGGCGCGCCAGTTCGTAGCGAGCCACTTCGCGACCGTCGCCGGAGCGCACCGCGCGCAGACTGCGATCGCCCAGCGCCACCCAGAGCAGATCGCCGTCCGGCAGCGGGTCAAGGAGCGCGGCGCCCGCCAGATCGATCCCCCAGCGCCACGCCAGCGTTGCGGCGTCGATCGCGCAGAGGTGTCCACCCGTCGACACCGCCACGAGCAGCCCGCCTGTGCGCACGAGCCCGGTGCGAAAGGGTCCGTCCAGGCGCGTCCCGCGCACGACCGCGCCATGCGCGGGCTCCCAGCAGGTGAGAACGCCTTCGTAGCTGAGGGTCCAGACGCCTTGCGCGTCAATGAGCGGGCGGCCATAGACCGCGCCGCCGGGCGAACCGCCCCAGGCGAAGTCGCCGGTCAGCGCCTTCAGCGCCACCAGTGTGTCGGCCACGGTGGAGACGAGGACCAGATCCCGCGCCATGGCCAGCGGCGCGCGGATCAGGCCGGGGATCGGGCGCTGCCAGACAATCTCGCCGTCCTCGAGACTGCAGGCGGTCACGCGGCCGGGCAGCGCGCCGCACAGCACCAGGCCGCCATGCACCAGGGGGGCTCCCAGGCTCGGCCCCACATCCGCCCGCCAGAGAACCTCGCCGGTCGCGGCGCGCAAACAGTACAACCATCCGTCAGGCTCGTCGCTGGCCGCCAGGAGGCGCTCGCCGTCCAGCACCACGCCACCCGGCAGACCACCGTCGCGTCGGATGCGCCACAGGCGCCGGCCATCGGCCAGAGCCACGGCGCCGATGCGCCCGTCAAGGGTGGCAGCAAAGGCGCAGCAGCTGTCGACCGCGATCGTCTGCCCCAGGGCGCGCCCAAGGTCCGCGCCCCAGATCTCGACCACGAGCGGCGCGGCGGTGGCACCGGCGCCCCTCGCCGCGGCGCCCGGTTCCCCAGCGCCGGCCGCCGGCGTCACGATCGCGGCGATCAGGATCGCCAGCGCTGCCCCCCGTCCCCTGGCCCAGACCGGCATCGCGCTCTCCTAGTAGTCCCAGCCGATGAAGAAGTCCGTGACGCGCCGATTCGGCCACGTCGCGAAATCGGTGCGCCAGGCGAGATCCAAGCGCAGCACCAGGAAACCGCCCAGACCCATACGGAACCCGAAACCGTAGCTGCCACGCCACCCCTGCCAGTGATCCGCTTCCCAGGCCCGGGCCGCGTCGAAGAAGGCCGCCCCCTGGAGGCCCGGGAAGGCGATCGCGCCCACCGCGGCCGGCACGAGCACAAAGGTGCGCAGCAAGGGAAAGCGCAGCTCGACATTGCCCAGCAGGGCGCGCGTCCCGTGCAGCGCCGCGCGCGGGTAGCCCCGCAGGCTGTGCGAACCGCCCAGCAGGAACACCTGCGGATCGGGCCCCCCGGAGAAGCGCCCTTGCGCGCGCAACGCCAGCGCCGAGTAGGTCCCGAGCCGCAGGTAGCGGCGCGCGTCGGCCAGCGCGTAGGCGGTCTCGACACCCGGCCGCCGCAGATTCATCGTCAGGCCCAGGGTGAGGTGTCGCCGCGCCCCGTCGATCGGACCGGTGGGCAGCCACAGGGCCGTGTCGTGGATCCAGGACACCGAGTGCGTGGCCAGCATGCCCTTGCGCGTCACCTCGGCCGACGGGTGGTCCTTCTCCGAATACGCCAAGCCCATGCCCGTCTCAACGCGCTCGAATCGGGAGAACGGATAGCTGAGCATGAGGTTGGCACCCGCCCGCCGCTCGAAGAACGGTTCTCCGAGGGCGTCGTAGTAGGTGCCCGCGTCGTAGTAGACGCCCCAGCCCCGGTTGACGCGCCTGGAGAGGTCCACGTAGGACACCCCCCCGGAGATGTTGTCCAGGAAGTCCTCGGTCGAGATCGTCGCATTGCCGAGCTGGAAGAAGACCAAGCGATTGCCCATCAAGTCGCGCAGCAGGAGCTGAACCCCTTCGTTCGACCCCAGCCCGGGCGCCACTGCCACCCCACCCTGCGCGATGTCGATGGCGAAGCGCGGCGCATAGCTCCCGGGCCGTCCGCGCTGCGGCGCCGCCGGCGCATCCCAGCTCCAGACGGCCAGCGGCTGCGCTGGCGGCGCGATCGAGTCCCCCGGGGCCGTCCCACCCACTGGAATCACCGCCGCGTGCAGGCGCCCACCGTGGTAGACGGTGGCGAGCACCTCGTCGCCTGCGGGCAGCCAGCGCGGATCGCCCAGGGCTTCGAGCGCATGGGTCACGCGCCCACCGTGCCCGGCGCGATCGATCACGTACAGGTCCCGCAGCCCGGCGCGCGTCGAGATGAAGATCAGTCGCTCGCCGGCCGGGTCCCAATCGGGGGCCAGATCCCACCACGGCCCGTCGGTCAGGGCCCGCACCGCGCCCGTGGCGAGATCGAGCTCGAAGAGGTTGCGCGCTCCCTTGCGGCCGTGCGTGCCCCGATCGGACACGAACACGACGTGCTGCCCGTCGGGATGCAGCTGCGGGTCGAGGTCGTAGAACCAATCATCTGTCAGCCGCCGCAATTCGCCGGCTTCGCCGTCGAACAAGAACAGGTCGCTCTGCCCATTGCGGCCCAGCCCCGCGAAGACAATCCGGCGCCCGGATGCGTCCCATTGCGGCGAGGTGATGCCCACCAGCTCATCGAATCCCCAGGTGTGCAACGTCTGCCCCTGCACGACATCGTGCACCACCAGCACGTCCCGTTCGCCGCTATGCGATGAGAAGACCAGCCATCCGCGGTCAGAGACGTCCATCCGGCTCCGATGACCGTGGAACGAAAGGAACTGGGCGCTGCGCTGCCCCTTGATCAGCGGGCGCAGATCGCGCTCCTCCCCCTCGAGCGAAGCGCTGTAGATGCTCGTGTAACCAGCCCGTTGGGAAATGAAGATGTAGTGATCGGGAAGTCCCGGCACGCCCGCCGGCACCGGCGTCGGCTTCAACTCCGCGCCGTGCCGAGAAACCTGCCGGGCCGTGTGAAGGATGGGATCACCGGCCATCACGTCCGGGTAGTAGCGTTCGCGCAACCAGTGCATCCAGCGCGAGGAAAACTCCTCCTCGGTCACCCCTAGGACCACGGGGAAGAGGTCGCTGAAGCGCCGGCGCCGCCAGATCTCGGTGTAGAAGAGCTGCAACTTATCGGCCCCGTAGGTGCTCTCGATGAATTCGACCACCGACTGGCCGAGCTTGTACATCGTGAATGTGCCTTGGTAACGCCAGAACTCGTTCACCGCCGGCAGCTTGCCCGAGATGACCAGGTCGCGCAGGATCATGTCGCCATCCGCGTCCCAGCGCGCCGACCAATGCTCGGCGATGCCCTCGGTGAACCAGAGGGGGATCAACGCCGCACGGGGCCGATCGCGTTCCTGCGTCAGGCGTCCAGAGATCGACCGCTGGAAGGCGTGGACCAGCTCATGTTGCAGCGTGTTGTAGAAGTTGTGAAAGGATCCATCGAAGGGCAACAGCACACGGCCGCGCAGCAAGTCGGTCAGGCCCGTGACCCCCTCGGGCAGGATGATCGGCGTGACGTTGGTCTGCTCGAAGTCATGATGGCTGCTGTAGAGGATGACCGGGATGGGCTCCCGCGGGTCGATGCCGAAGGCGGCCCGGTGATGCTCATAGCTGCGCTCGGCCGCCGCCAGGGCCAGCTGCGCCAGCTCCTGCTCCTCGGGGTAGTAGTACAGCTCGAAATGGTCGCTGGCCAGGACCTGCCAGTCGAAGGCGCGGTAGCTGACCTTGTTCTTGCCGAAGCTGATGTACTGGGCGGCGGCGGTGCTGGCGAGCCCCAGCGCCCCCATGGTCAACACCGCCAGCCCGGCCAGGCGCGTCCACCGCCGGGTCGGCAACCCAGCACTCTCCCGGCCAAGGCTCACGAGCACCCATGCCTCCGAAGTGGGACGCGAAACTGGGAAGCCGGAGCCGGCCGTAAGCCGAGTTCTGTCCGGACCCCGGGGGGCCCGTGGCAGCCATTTATCTTGGCCGGCCGTTGCCGGACGGCTCCAGCGGCCAACCCGGAAGTCGAGCGAGGCGGGCCACCTCATCCTTCCCTATTTGGCCTTGCTCCGGGTGGGGCTTGCCTAGCCACCAGCGTCGCCGCCGGTGCTGGTGAGCTCTTACCTCACCGTTTCACCCTTACCGCGGGGCGCCGCCCGAGCGCGCGCTGCCCGCGCGCACCACCGGCGTCGCCCCGCGGCGGTCTGCTTTCTGTTGCGCTTTCCGTGGGATCGCTCCCCCTGGGAGTTACCCAGCACCCTGCCCTATGGAGCTCGGACTTTCCTCGAGATGACATCAGGCCATCCCGCGGCTGCCTCACCGACTCCGGCATTCCCATGCCTCGCTGCATCGTCCCAGATCATCGTTGCCGATCATGGTTCCAGGTCGTTGTCCCCCGCGTGGACCAGCATCCGCCCGCACGCCTCACAAAAGAGCAGATCCTCGCCCTTGCGCACGAGATTGGCGACCTGGGGCGGCAGGCGGTAATGACACCCGCCGCACGTGCCGTTGACCACCGCCACGATCACGTTTTCACCCCGGGCGGTCTTCAGACGCTCGTAGCGCCCGCGCACCGGCGCATCGAGCCGCGCCACCAGATCTGCCCGCCGCGCAACCAGGACCTCGATCCGCCCCTCGGCCGCGGCCCGCTCGCGCTCGAGTCGCTGACGCTCCTCGCCCGCGACCCTGCCCTTCGCGGCCAGGTCCGCGCCGATCCGGGCGATGTTCTGCTGGGCCGCCTCCTCTTCTTCCATGGCCGCCAGGGCAATGTCGTCCCAGTCGCGAATCCGCGCCCCGGCATCGGCGATCTGGCGCTGGAAGGCCTGGAACTCCTCGTTCTTGCGGCTGGCGTTCATCTGGGTCTGATACTGGGACCGGCGATCGCTCCAAACGCGGGCCTCCTGCTCGGCCTCGCGGCGCCGCCGCTGGGTTTCGCTGAGCTTGGCCTTCTCGCGATCCAGGGCCTCCTGCAGCAGGGCCTGCTCGGCCACCGAGCGCTGGATGTCCCCCTCGATGGCGCGCAGGCTGCCGCGCAGGGCCTCGATGCCGGCATCGAGTTGGCGCAGTTCCTGCAGGATCTCGACCTGTGCGCGCATGCGACCCGTTCTCCCCGCCGCCGCGGCCCAGCCGCGTCACAACGAAAAGGGCGCGCTCGCCGCGCGCCCCTCACCCCACCGCCGCCCGGCACCCGCCCGGCGAGGCCTGGCTCTGTGGGCGGTACAGGACTTGAACCTGTGACCCCCGGCTTGTGATGCCGATGCTCTGCCAGCTGAGCTAACCGCCCTCAAGATCTGCGGCCCCGTTCTCTTGGGCCCACTTGGATTCGAACCAAGGACCAGCCGGTTATGAGCCGGCGGCTCTGACCGCTGAGCTATGGGCCCTCGCCACCGCCCAACGGGCGCGTGCACCTTATCAAAGCTCACCGCGGCGGGTCAAGGTCGCCCGCCCGCGGGTTACACCATCTCCAGGAAGGCCCGCAGCCGCCGCCGGCGGGTCGGATGGCGCAGCTTGCGCAGCGCCTTGGCCTCGATCTGGCGGATGCGCTCGCGGGTGACGTTGAAGAAGGCGCCCACCTCTTCGAGGGTGCGGGGACAGCCGTCTTCGGTCAATCCGAAGCGCAGGCGAATGACGCGCGCCTCGCGCTTCGTCAGCGTGTCGAGCACCTGGTTGACCTCTTCGCGCAGCATCGCGAAGGTAGCCGAGTGCGCGGGCGAGATCGCGGAGGTGTCCTCGATGAAGTCAGCCAGATTCGAGTCGTCGTCCTCGCCGATGGGTCGATCGAGGCTGATGGGCTCCTGGGCCGCCTTCAGCACGCTCTTCACCTTATCGGCGGGCAGATCGAGTCGCGAAGCGATCTCCTCGGGCGACGGCTCCCGGCCCAGATCCTGGACGAGCTTGCGCGACGTGCGCACGACCTTGTTGATCGCCTCGATCATGTGCACCGGCACACGGATCGTGCGCGCCTGATCGGCGATCGCCCGCGTGATCGCCTGGCGGATCCACCAGGTCGCGTAGGTCGAGAACTTGTAGCCTTTGCGGTAGTCGAACTTATCGACCGCCCGCATCAGTCCGCTGTTGCCCTCCTGGATCAGATCCAGGAATTCGAGCCCGCGGTTGGTGTAGCGCTTGGCGATCGAGATGACCAGGCGCACGTTGGCTTCGATCATCTCCTTCTTGGCCTGCTCGCGCTCGGCCTCCGCATCGCGGATGCGCTGGACGAGCTCGTGGATGCGCTCGGCCTTGATCCCCGCCTCGGCCTCGATCCGCCGCAGCTTGCGCCGCGCGTTGCGCAGGTTCTTGCCGAGCTCGGCCTCATGGCCCGCCAGGTCCGCACCAGCCCGCCCCTCGAGGGCCTTAACCGCCGCGCTCTTCTTCGTCGCGCGCCCCTTGCGCGCACCCCGGCTCCCACCGGTGGCCTCGGCCACGCGGCGCATCCGGTCCTGAATCTCGGCGAGCTCCTGCTCGATTTGGCTCACCTCGCGCTCGGCCTCGATGAGCCGGCGCTCCTCGCGCTTCAGACGAAGGCTAATGCGCTCGATCAGCCGGGGGCTGGCACCGAGCTTGCGAACCTCTTCGGCCAGCTTGGCCCCGGCGCGCGTGCCCAGGCGCTCGAGCGCCTGGCGCTTGCGCTCCGAGATGCGGCGCCCGAGCTGCTGCTCGCCCTTCAGGCAATCGCTGTGGCACTTGAGGATCCGCCGCACGCCCTGGATGGCGCGGCGACGCTCCTTCTTCGAGGAGAAGTCCGCGGTCCAGGCGCCGGCGTCGATCTGGACCAGATCCTCCAGCTTGGCCTTGCCCTCCTTGAGCTTCTCGGCCGTGAGTTGCAGGTCGCGCGCGGCCCAGGGCAGCAGGAACATCGTCGACTGGATGCGCTCTTCCCCGGCCTCGATGCGCTTGGCGATCCGCACCTCGCCCTCGCG
>Ga0068714_10000353_pt1 | contig 94630 bp, 80 predicted proteins | sample MTBNYHSulfiMetaG_FD_62988 | JGI IMG/M metagenome (GOLD analysis project Ga0068714, IMG submission 62988) | Enrichment culture microbial communities from rom New York Harbor, USA that are MTBE-degrading - MTBE-NYH (New York Harbor Sulfidogenic)... | ecosystem: Environmental > Aquatic > Marine >...
CTCACAGAGCGCTCGGAGAACACAGAGCTGATCTATCTGAAATATTAAAGATATCTTTTCGTGCTTCGGTCTTTGCGCGAGTCCCGCGGTGGCGGGATTGACTTTTTGCGAATACCTCAAATTTGAGATTCGGATTTGGTCTGGATCACGCCAGGGCGTTTTTTCAATCCGGTCGCTACCTGCCAGGATAGATGACGATTCTGTCTCCCGGGTGGATGGGGCGTCTGGGATCGATGCGGTTCCATATGATGAGGGCGGGCAGCGGCACCTGAAATCTGGCGGCGATGGATGAAAGGTTGTCGCCTTTTTTGACGACATAGGTCTCCCTGTCCTCACCGGAGGCCAGCTTCTTGACCAGGTCGGAAAAACGCTTCTGAAATCCGGCTGAGGCCCCTTCAGGGACAAGGATTTCATGGGTCCCCTGGGCCAGGTAGTAACCTCTGATTTCCGGGTTGAGGTCCTTGATGACCTTGAACCGGGTCCCTGCGGCCTGGGCCACCAGACGGATGGGCATCTCGCCGGTACAGTCAATGCGGATCCGGTCGAATGCGAGGGGCGGATAATAATCGCCGGGCGTAAGGTCAAATCCGAACTTCTCAGGGTTCGTCATAATGAGTTTAATGGCAAGGATGCGGAACAGGAAGCCCTGTGTCTCCAGGGGGAGGTAAAGCTCGTAATAATTGTCGGTGCGCTGTTCCAGTATCTCGGTCATGAGCCCCTCTTCACCCATGTTATAGGCCGCGGCCGCCAGGGTCCAGGACCCGAATTCCTCTCGAAGGTGCTTGAGATACTGGATGGCCGCCTCTGTGGACCGGAAGATGTTGCGGCGTTCGTCCTTGCGGCCGTCAATGGTCAGGCCGTATTTCCGACCGGTGGAAGGCATGAACTGCCAGAACCCCATAGCCCCCTGCCTGGACCCGGCATGGGGCCTGAGGGCGCTCTCCGCCACTGCCAGATATTTGAGGTCATCCGGCAGACCGGCGGATTTGAGCATCGGTTCGACGATGGTAAAGTATCTTTTGGAGCGTTTCAACCAGAGAATGACCTGGGGTTCATTCCATGCAGACAGGAGAAATTCCCTTTCAAAACGCTCTCTGACTTCCGGATTGTCCATGGGCGCCGGTTCACCGCAAAAAGCATGGGGCCGGGCCAGCCGCAGGGATGACGCCATGGAAGGGCGGATATCATGGGTTGCCGGGGCCATGGGGACAATGGCCCATGTGATGCCGATTGCCATAAATAGAAGGATGGCGCGCCGGCAGGGCATGAAAATTTGCTGTGACAGAATCATGGCATTAAAGAAGGAGCAGGTGAGGCGTTTGATTCGCACCTTGGAGGCAATGCGCCCCGAGAAAAGGTTGCTCGATGATGATCCGCAGTATAAACCATTTTATTTATATATAACAGATTGTGAACGGCCTGTCAAAGCTTTTTCCGGCTTGCGTGCAGGGCGGCTTCCGTATAAGGTAAGGATTCCCGGAGGCTGAACCTGGATATATCTCATTCAAAACGCGCCTGCCCGAGGCGCCTGGCAGAGGGGGCATGGACCCTGCAAGAAGAATCGTCAGAAAGATCGAGGCCACGATCGCCCGCTACCGCATGTTCGACCGGGGGGACCGGGTGGTGACCGCTGTATCAGGCGGGGCGGATTCCGTCTGCCTCCTGGACGTACTGGACCGTCTCAAGGAGGTCCTGGACCTGACACTGGTGGTGGCCCACTTTGACCACGGCTTGAGACCGGAGGCGGATGACCATGAAACACAATTCGTCATGGCGCTCGGGTCTTCACGCCGTCTGACGGTGGTTGCAGGAAAGGCCGATCCTCCCCTGGATCCAAGAAGCGGCTCGCTGGAGGAAAAGGCGAGGCAGGCCAGATACCGGTTTTTGAGGGATATCAAGCACGAATACGGGGCGCAAAAGATCGCTACCGGTCATACCCTCAACGACCAGGCCGAGACGGTCCTCATGCGGCTCCTGCGGGGGAGCGGCCTCCGAGGGCTGTCAGGCATTCAGCCTGTGAGAAGAAACGGCATTGTCAGGCCGCTCATTGAGGTGACCCGGCATGAAATTGAGTCTTATCTGAGTCAAAGGCGACTCCTGCATGTCACGGACCGATCCAATTTCGAGGTCCGGCACCTGAGAAATGACATCCGCCTGAACCTCATGCCCCGGCTCGAGACATACCAGCCCAGGATCATTGACATACTGGGCCGGACAGCCCATATCGCGAGAGATGTAAACCGATGGCTGGATGCACAGGCCGAAACATGGATCGCAAACTGGGGCCGGTCCGGTCCGGCTGAAACCGTCCTCCCTGTATCCCGTTTCAAAGAGCTGCCTGAGGCACTGAAGAACCATGTGGTCAGGGAGGTATTGAACAGGATGACCGGAAGTCTGAGACGCATAAGCCTGGCCCATATCGAGGCAGTCAAGCGGTTGGCCGTGACCGGAAAGCCGCAGGCCCATTTAACGCTCCCGAATTCCTTCCAGGTCAGGAGGGTGTATGAAACGCTGATCTTTTCCAGAGGCGGCACTGAACCCGCCCATCCGTATTGCTGTTTTGTTGAGCGAACCGGCACATTTGACATGGATGACCTGGATTGCAGCGTGACACTTGAGGAAGCAAAAAAAGAGGAGCTTGAGGGTCTTGAGACCGGGCCCTGGACCGCCTGTTTTGACGCGGACCGGATCATTTTTCCCCTTATGCTCAGAAATGTCCGGTCTGGAGACAGGTTCGTCCCTCTCGGCATGAAAGGTCATAAGAAACTGAAGGATTTCTTTGTCGATATGAAAATCCCGTCGGATATCAGGGCCCGCATTCCTGTACTGGCACAGGGGAATCAACTGCTCTGGGTATGCGGCCTGAGGATGGATGATCGTTTCAAGGTCACCTCAGGCACCACAAGGGTGCTGAGGGTCACTTTTGAAGGTGCCGTGCCGATTCTGCCCGCTCGTTTGCGGGCGACAAAATAAGAAAAAGCCGTCCCCTCGATGATCATCTTCTGATGCTTGAGGGGGCGACCCAAATGACATCACTGCATCAATGCCCCCAACTGCACTTACTTTAGACAGGATAAACAGGATCGACTGGATTTTATTTTTTCCATTTTCCAGATGAAAATGGGAAAGACATGTCCACCTATGGCATGGGGTCAGCAAAAAATAAATCATGAAAATCATGAAAATCCTGTCAGTATTCGTCTTGGTTTTGTGTGCAGATAATTATGGACTCAATAGCATGTCAAATCAGGCAGTAACCTGTCAAAGTAAGAACATCGAACATCCAGTAAGGCGTATCAATTCTCATATGGGGGTTCAAAAAAGCTTTCATTTGGAGTAAAAGAACAACCAGAGGGTTGTGCGGCCCTGAAAAAGACATCAAAAGGAGATGAACAATGATCCGGGCGAAATTGTGGTTTCGATGCGCGGCCATGCATGATCCGGTCACGCCGGTGATTGTCAAGCCTGCTCTCATAGGGTGGGAGGCCAAAAAAAGGGATGTGGAGCTTACGATTGAGCGTGCCTTCAATGGGGATGAACTGGTGCTTCGGATGAAGGGATGGGTCACCGTGGACGTGACAGAGGCCATCAAGATCGTGAAGAATCACGGGGTCCTCAAGGTCCTGGATGAACGGGACCTGGTGGTTGAAGTGGAAACGGAAAAGGATTTCGAGTCGTTGAACAGGGAACTGTCAGAGGGCTTTGGGGACCAGTTGGACCTGGAAAGGATATGACAGGAATGGACCCCGAGCCCATAGAGATCCCCATCGACGGGGTGCTGGACCTGCATACCTTTGCCCCAAATGATGTGTCCTCTCTTGTGGAAGAATACCTGGGGGCGTGTCTGGAGAAGGGCATTCATGATGTAAGAATTATTCACGGTAAGGGAAAAGGGGTGCTTTGCCGGATCGTACACGCGCGGCTTGAAAGAGACCCCCGTGTCGCGGAATTCGGGCTCGACACCGGACCTTCGGGCTGGGGGGCGACCCTGGTCCGGCTGAAAGCCGGCCCGGAGTGAAACCGGGCAGTCCCGGGGTGTTGGGTTTCACGCCGCTCTACCCAACCTGCGTGCAGGTCTAATATGCCTTCCCACGCAGGAGCGTGGCAAGGAGGGGAAAGGGTTTCAGTGTTCGGGCTTCAGGTTTCAGTCTTTTCAAGTCATCAATCGACAATCATTAATCCAATTAAGGGTATACGATCTTTCGCACGGACTCGAACATCCGTTCCCTGTCCACCGGGGTCACCCGTTTGACGATCCATTCCCGGAATTTCGCGCCGGCAGGAAGCGACTGCTTGCAGCTCATGAGATCCAGTTTGACCCCAAGGGCATCTGCCGCCTTTGCGGCCATGACAGGCCATATCTCACCGATATCGCCCACAACAGGGAGGCTTCCGGGAATCCTGGCGAATCCGGACATCTCCATGCGGAAGGGGATCCCCATGGACGTGGTCTTTGGGCGCCCCTTATCCACTGCCTCGGAAACCGTTCCGGATGATCGCTCCTTTTTCCAGGCCTTCTCCAGGTTGGGGTCCAGGTCGATTCTCACGATCCTTTTGTCTCTGAGCGAGTAGGTCCATCCGCCCTCCCAGTCGGCCCACATGCCGTGCCCTGTGAATCGTTCAAATGGCCCGTCATGAATTTCCTGGGAAAGGGCAAGGGCCGATTCGATGATCACGTCTGCACCGGCCAGGAGTTGTGCGACCCGCTGGCACCGTTCGGAAAGGGAAATGGAATCGCCGATACACAGGCCCACTTCGCCACCCCCTATCAACTGGGGTACGGTTACGATAACGGGGATGCGGTTCAACGCCCCGGCCCCTATCATGGTGTAAGGGTCTGCGCCGTAACCGGCCACCTGCTCAAAGGGGAGTCCGCATTTCCTGGAGAGGGCAAGGACATCCCGGGCCAGTCGTTCGGTGCGAAGTCCTGTGGGATAAGCCATATTCCCTGCAACCTTGATGATGGTATTGCCTTTGGCCCCTCTCATCTTGCGGTAGAGCGTGGCATCAACCCAAAACTCCCGTCGAAATGCCTCCAGGCGCCTTTTTGAGATGAGGCTGACCTCAACCTGACCGTCGCAAGGGAGCCTGTCCGCGTCCAGACCGATCGCCCGGCCGTCCACCCGTTTGACCATTTCCAGGGTCCCGGCCATTTCATGACCGATGACTGCGGAACTGGTCGAGACACCATCAATGAGACCCTTGTGCATCAATTCTGCAATCAGGGTGGTTACCCCTTCATGGATATTGGGCCCGCTTCCTACCACGGCGACCACCCTGCCTCCCCGCTCCTTGGTCTCGACGATCGCCTGCACGGCCTGGTTCACCCGGGCCCGGGTCTTCGGGGCAAGGCCGGTCCACATCGTATGGATGACATCTCGATCAATCTTCATGAAATGACTCCTTTGTCGCTATCAACAGTCTCCAAATATTACAGAATATGAAATACGGTGTCGTACATAAGTTTCGTGGTAAGGTTAATTTCAGGTAATTCTTTTATGTTTTCTCCGGAGTCGAAACGGGAGCAAAGGCAATTTCGCGTTTGATGGTGATGTCCCGTTTCGGGTAAGGGATCTCGATATGCTCAGCATCAAAAACCTCTTTCACACGGTCCGTGATATACGAGATGGTATCCATCCGCTTGCGGGGGTCACGGATCCATACCCGGGCCTCCAGGTCCACAGATGATTCCCCGAAGTTCCTGACCACCACTTTGGGCGCAGGGTCCTTCATGACCCAGTCCAGCTCCAGGCTTACCTGTATAATCAATTCTTTCGCCTTTTTGACGTCGGCTTCATAAGAGACGCCGATGGGGATCCGGACCCGGATCTCGTCTGAAATCGCTGTATAATTGACAATATCTCGATTCATGAGAACGTTGTTGGGGATGATAATGATGATGTTGTCTGTGGTCTTGATCTTGGTGGCCCTGAGCCCGATATCCACCACATCGCCCCAGGTGGCGGAGTTTTTGGGGGCGGACCAGACCTCGATGCGGTCACCTACCTTGAGGGGCCGATCGATGATCAGGAGAATGCCGGAGATGAGGTTGGAGAGGGTGTCTTTGGCGGCAAATCCGATGGCCACGCCGGCAACGCCCGCACCGGCGACAAAGGGCATCACGTTCAACCCGAGACGATCCATGGCCATAATGGCGCCGGCCACGTATATGGCGATCCCTGCGAATTTCTTGGTCAGATCCACAATGACGTCATCCATATGGGTATCTGTTTTCGTGGCCAGTCCTCGCTCCAGATAAGGGATGAGGCTGTTGACGATGTTGACGGTAATGGAGGTCAGGAGCATGATCATGAATGCTCCGAACAGGCGGTTCATGAGCTGGGACTGCAGCAGATTGATCAAAGCCATTCCCACGAAGAGATAGACGCCGTAATGACCGGCACGCCGCATCAGGACGAAAAGCCGATCGCTTTTTTTGAAAAAGGGGTGATCGCTGAACCGTTTTTCGATTCGCTTCACAACCAGATCGATGAGCCACCAGGCAACAGCGCCGGCGACAAATATGCCCACAACGTGTGCAGCACCGGTCAGGAAACGTTCCGGGTCGGCCATGAGCCGGTTATAATATGCTTCAAAGGGGATTTTCATCTTGCTCTCCAAAATATCGTAACACTTCAGCCATCCGAAAACATGGCAGGGGGCCCATGGGGCGCCCCGTGGGCCGAACCTGTTGCGAACCATTTTATCAAAAAGCTGAAGAGTTGCAAAATATCTACTTTTCCACCAGCAGATACCGGTCAGGTTTCAGCCGCGCAAAAATGGTCGCCCCGGGGCAGGGCGCAACGAGCTTCCTGTCAAACCCATTCCCCAGGACTTGAAAGATCTCCACGCAGCAGGAACAGAGGTGGGCGCTTCGGTCAATGGAATAGGGTATCTGCTCGCCATTGTCCTCGACAAAGAGGCGGGGATGGATGAAGTTGGCATGATTGGCCGTATGGGAGCGGTACAGGATATCGTAATCCTGGACATCTGATCCAAGTCTTCTGGCCCACCTCAGGTAAATCCGTTTCTCTAATTCGGCCACATGCTGCCAGTCCCGGGGCATTCTTTCCCTGAGCTCACGATCATTGAAAAGGGCGCGCCTATCTTCTGCTGTAGCCAACCTGGGCGGCACAAAGTCCGACTCCGTAATGACGGCGGATCTCCGGCCTTCATGTTTTTCCAGTTCAAACGAGCTGACGACCAGGTAGAGGCCGTTTTTTTCCGAGGTCCTGTACCAGCTCCCCTGCCTGCCGCAGGTATCGTTCCACACCTCAGGGGGGACAACGGAGATCTTGTTGATAATATCCAGGGGGGTGCACACAATCCCGCTGGCCGTCCGCACTTTGATTTTCCGAGAGCCAAGTGCTTCCCTCAACGCCTCTGATTCGTCCTGTGTCATCCAGTAAATATATTTCCGATAAGGGCCCTTTCGCATGGACCGATTTCCTCCTTATCCTGATGCGCACAGCCTCTGGCCAGCAAAAAGGCCAGTCAGATCAGGCAGGGACTTTTCAAAGGACGAACGTCCAACATGGAACGTCCAACGTCGAATGAATACACTTCCTGAACTGGTAACCGATGACGAAAAGCAGATAACCGAACGAAGTCTCATGCGAGCCGGGCCTCTGGCCGATGGCCGGTAGAACGAGACAGAGACTTTTCGCTCCAGGTTTGACGACTTCGTAAAAAGTCGTCACCCCGGTTTCCAGTTTCAAGGCTCGATCTGATCGAGGATCTTTCCCGAGGCGTCCAGCACAAACAGTCTGAAACCCTCTTGAGCCGCCTTGGGAGCCAGGGTCTCGTACTGAATGGCCTGGACCTCGCATTTTACCCCCTTTTCCCGGGACAATAAGTCCAGGCACTGATGGGCAGCCTCTTTCTCGAGCCAGATGGGGATAAAGGATATTTCTTCTGCCTCATCCCGCTGCCCCAGAAACTGTTCATTTCCCCCGGGGTCCTGAACCACCACCCAGACCCACTGGTCATTCTGAATCGTCTTGCTCATCTTCTTCCCTTTCATTGTCTTTCACGTTTACCACAAAGTACGCCATCTGTGAAAGGTCCTGATTCATGGATGTCCTTTGCCTTGCGCCTCACGCCTCAAGCCACGTCCTGTTCCTGTGTCTCAGTCCGCTTCAAAAAGGGCCTGAACTCCTCATAACCAAATGCCTCGTCGATCTCCCTCAAGGTATCGGTCTTTCTCCTTTTGCGGTGCCGGATAAGGTACCCGATATCCTCCAGTATGGCATAATAGGCCGGGACCATGGAGAGGATCAGGGCGGTGGAAAACGCCAGACCCCACATAATGGCCGTGGCCAGGGGCGCCCAGAACACGGATTTGCCGCCCACGCCCAGGGCCATGGGGGCCAGTCCGCAGATGGTGGTGAGCGAGGTGAGGATGATCGGCCGCATCCGCACGTGGCACCCCCTGAGGATGGCCAGATAGAGTTCTTTCGGGTGTTCTTTTCGATATCGGTTGATAAAATCGATCAGGACCAGGGAATCATTGACCACAATCCCGGTGAGGGTCAGCATGCCGATCAGGGTGACGAAGGTCAGGGGGTTGTCGCTTACCAGAAGGCCCACCATGACCCCCAGCGTCACAAATGGGATGGTGATCATGATGATGAAGGGCTGGGTAAAGGAGTTGAACTGGAGCGAGAGGATAAAGAAGATCAGAAAAAGGGCCATCATGCCAGCCTGTCCCAGTTCCATGAGCGAGGAATGGGTTTCCTCCTGGAGGCCGCCGGCGATCATCCGGGCCCCTGGAAAATCGATCCGGATTTTTTCAAAATAGTCCCTGGCGATGGCATTGGCCTTTACCGCCGTCATCTTCTCCCCGCCCAGGTGAGTGAGGAACCCGGTGGACCCCTCGGGGTCTTCCTGAACCTCCCTGATGTTAGCGGTCACACGCACGGTCCGTTTTCCGTTATAGTGATAGATATTGTGAAATCCCGGGGTCAAACGGATATGGGCCAGTTCTTTAAGCGGCATCTCTCCGTGTCCCTGAACCATGACCTTCATGTTCACCAGATCGTTAAAATCGCGGCGGTATTCAGGCAGGTATTTGAGCTTGACCTCCTGCTCTTCCCGCCCCTGATTGTAGGTGGCCACGGTCAGGCCGTGGAACGCGGCCTGGACCGCCATGACCAGATGGTTCTGGTCGATCCCCAGTTTTTTCGCCTTGGCCTCGTCCACGGTGATCTCCATGAACTGTTTTTCCCTGGAAAAATCGTCCTGGATATCCACGATCCCCTTATGCCTGCCCATCTCTTCCCTCAAAAGACGGGATATCCTGGCCGAGGTTTCCCAGTGGGGCGACTGGATCTTGAGGTCCACGTCCGCGCCCACCGGAGGGCCTTCGATGAGCCGCTCCAGAACAAAGGAGGTGGCCCCGAGTGAGGTGAGCAGTCGCCCGGCATCTTCCCTGACCCTGTCCATCAACTGGACCACCGAATGCTTGCGCTCCTTTTCGTCTTTCAGAATCACCATCAGGAGCCCGAACTGGGTCCCGTAAATCGGTTCATAGTTGACCTCTTTCATCCCTGCCACGGCAATGGGGGCCTTCAATTCATCGCCGATGCGTTCCTTGACCAGATCAGAGAGGGCCATAAGCGTCTGCCGGGACCGATCCAGGGTCGCGTTGGCCGGCAGGTCAAAATGGATGTTGAACCTTGGGAACACATCGCTCTTGGGAAACATCACAAAGTCGGTTTGAAAATAGAGGAAGAAGGCCAGAACGGTCGAGAGCACGATAAACAGGACAGAGATGTAACGGTGATGCAGGATGATCCGCAGATAGGGGTAATAGATTTTCCTCACCGGCCGGAAGATATCAAAACGCTTTTTCTTGAGTTCTCCGGTTTTCTTCTCGGGTGTCAATTCCACCACATGCGAGGGAAGCATGAAAAAGACCTCGAAAAGGGAGGCCGTCAGGGCGAAAATCACCACTTTGGGGAGGTCGGCCAGGTACCTTCCGATGACCCCGCCCACCATGATAAGGATTGGGAAAAAGGCAGCCATGGTGGTCGTGACCGAAGCCAGGACCGGGGCCAGGACCTGCCGGCTCCCCTCGAGGGTCGCCTTGATAAGGGGCCTTCCCTTTTCAATATGCCGGTAGATATTTTCAAGGACCACAATGGCATCGTCCACCACGATGCCCAGGACCAGGATCAGCCCGAAGAGGGTCAGGGCGTTGATGGAAAGGCCGAAGGCCTTCATGAGGACGAAGGTCATCAGGAAGGCCACGGGGATGCCCACAGAGGCAAAGAGGGCATTCCGCAGGCCCATGGAGACCCAGAGGACCAGAAAGACCAGGCCGATGCCGAACAGTCCGTTCACCTGGAGTTCCTTGATGCGCTTCTTGATCTCCCGGGACTGATCAAAGTACAGGGTCGTCTTGAGACCCGGATACTGGACCGGGATTTCGTTCATGATCCTTTTGACGTCGTCCACGATCTGGATCATGTTGGTGTTCTTCTTCCGCTTGATGCCCAGGACCAGGGCGTTCTTCTTATCGACAAAAGTCAGAGTCCAGGCTTTTTCCAGGGTGGGGGTGATCCGGGCGATGTCCCGCAGATGCACCGTCCCCTTGTCGTTGCTTCGAAGGACGATGCCGCCCAGGTCTTCGGGGTTTTGGGGCTCCCCCACCATGCGTATGGCGGTCTCGTGGGCTTCCATCTCGACTGTGCCGCCCGGCAGATTCCGGGTGCGGTCGGCGACGGCCCGGGCCACTTCAGGCACGGAGATCCCATAAGCCGACATGCGCCGGGGGTTCAGTTCAATCCATATCTCGGGTTCCCGCTCGCCGACGATATCGACCTCTGAGACGCCCTTGATGTTTTCAAAGGTGTCGGCCACGTCGCGCGCAATATCCTGAAGCTGCATCATGGGAAGCTGGCCTGAGAGCCCCACCATGCAGACAGGGAAGATGGCCACGTCGATCTCGAGAACAATCGGCACCTTGGCCTCTTCCGGAAGGTCATCGACGCGATCTACCGCATTCCGGATTTCCTGCATGGCCTGGTCAATTTCGTAATTCGAAAGCCGTGTGTTGAAGTATACGTGGATTTTGGACGTGCTCTCGTAAGAACTGGATTCAAATCGGCGTATCTCGGATATGCCTTCCAGCTCATCTTCGATTTTTTTGGTCACGAGGTTCTCCATCTCCTCGGGCGAAAAGCCCGGGCAGATGGTGACAATCATCCCCTCGCCGATGGTGATGTCCGGATCCAGGAATCGCGGCATGGACCGATAGGCATACGTGCCGAAGATCAGAATAAGGAGGAGGGCCATCCGAACGACGATGGGCCTTGATACGCCGAATCTGGTTATGAACATAGTGGGAAGTGCCTAAAGTGTGTAAAATGAGCCAATGCGGATAGCCGCAACCAATCCCGCCATTTGGCACAATTACAGGCGGGACTCTCGCAAAGCCGCACAAAGAGTTTTCTGTTTTTCATGACGGAAAACCCGGAAATAAGGTCTAATGCCTCACTTGTACCGCTTCACCGCTCTTGAGTCCTGCCGGATTGGTGATAATGAGGTCCTGATCGCCCAGGCCGTTCAGGATCTCCACCCGGTTGTCATAATAGGCCCCGAGTGTGACCTGTTTGAACAGGGCCTTCCCGTCTTTTAAAACATACGCGCCTATTTTCCCTCCCTCCTCCGAGAGCCAGGCCGAGGGCACCTTGACGGCCGTGCTCCCCCCTGTAACAGGGAATCTGACCCGGACGGTCATGCCGTCGGCCATCCTCGGGTCCGGTTTGTCCACCATCAGTTCCAGCGGGAAGGCCCGTGTGGCAGTGTCGGCAGTTGGGGAAAGGAAAAAAACCCGGCAGGAAAATTCCTCCCTGGGAATGGCATCCACGGTAAAAGGAAATCGCTTCCGGTGTTTCAGGGTGTGGAGGTCCTTTTCAGAAAGGGCGATTCGTATTTTCAATTGCCCCAGTTCAACAATCTCGGTGATGGGGGTGCCCGGCAGTATCACCTCTCCCTGCTCCACGTCCCGGAAGGCGATGATCCCGTCACAAGGGGCGCGAATCATGGATTTTTTCAGACGGTCTTTAGCCAGGGCCAAAGCCGCCTCTGCCTGCGAGAGCGCGGCTCGGGCGGCCTCTATGTCTTCAGTGCGGGGGCCTTCCAGCGCCAGGACCAGTTGCTGCTTGGCCGATTCCATCTGCGCCCTGGCCGTTGTCAGCTGTCTCTCGGCGGTATCGTAACTGCTGTTTGAAACAGCACGAATCTCGTAGAGGCTCTTTATCCGTTCATAGTTCTTTTCGGCCTCGAACAGGGCCGCCTCCATCGCGCTCAACGCGGACCTGGCGATCTGAATCTCCTGGGGTCGGCTCCCCTTTTCCATTTTGCTCAGCCCGCTCCTGGCGGCCGCGACTGCTGCCGCGGCCTCCTTCACCTGGAGCCGGATACTGCTGGCGCCCACCTCGGCGAGGAGCAATCCTTCCCTGACCCGGTCCCCTTTCTCAAAGGAGAGCCTTTCGATCACGCCCCCTAATTCAGAAGAGACCCTCACTTTGCGGTTTGCAAGCAGTACCCCCACGTATTCCATGCTGCCTTCAGGCCTGGAGGCTTCCACAGGACTGACCTTGACCCATTTCTCTTTGGGTCGATCTGTCCGCCTGTCAACGCCGGTGCCGGCCTCTTCGCCGCATCCATGCAATAAAAACAGAAGGGCGACTGTCAGAAGATGAGCTGTCTTGATGATGCGCTTGGTCACGATGTCAATTCCTCAGTCCCTTCAAATGGACCTGAATGGCCATGACAGCTGCGGGCGTGACGCCCGAGATCCTGGACGCCTGGCCCAGGGAGATGGGCCGGACCCTGCTGAGCTTTTCCCTGACCTCGGTTGAGAGCCCGTGCACGGACCCGTAATCGATATCCTCCGGAAGCCCGACAGTATCCATCCTTTTCAGTTTCTCTACCTGTCGCTCCTGGCGCTCGATATAGCCCTCGTATTTAATCCGGGCCTCCACCTCCATGGCCACCTGTTCGTGAGTATGGGAGAGCTCCGGGTCAAAGCGGGAGAGGTCCTCAAAGAAGACGTCGTTCCGCCTCAGGAGCTGCTCAAGCGACGTGACATTCCGTATGGGCGAGGTCCCCAGCGCTTTCAGCCTGTCCAGGGCGCCGGGCTCCGGTCTCAGCCTGACATTCTTCAGGCGGGCCAACAGATGGTCCACCTGGTCTCTTTTTCTGCAGAACTCCCGGTAGATGTCATCGGACACCAGCCCTAAGGCATACCCCTTTTCCCTGAGCCTGAAGTCCGCGTTATCCTCTCTCAGGAGAAGGCGATACTCTGCCCGGGATGTAAACATCCGGTAGGGCTCCCGTGTCCCTTTGGTAACCAGATCGTCGATCAGGACCCCTGTATAGGCCTCAGCCCTGGAAAGGATCAGGGGTGGATCGCCGCGCACCTGCAAAACCGCGTTGATTCCCGCCATCAGGCCCTGGGCGGCCGCTTCTTCATAACCGGAGGTCCCGTTGATCTGGCCTGCATGAAACAGACCCTTCACCCGTTTGGTCTCCTGGGTCGGTTTCAACTGGAGCGGATCGATATAGTCATATTCGATGGCATACCCTGTCCTCAGGATATCGGCCTTCTGGAGCCCCGGGATGGACCGCACCATGCGGATCTGTATGTCAACGGGGAGGCTCGTGGCCAGTCCATTGGGATAAACCTCGTTCGTGTTGAGGCCCTCCGGCTCCAGGAATATCTGGTGGCGTTCCTTTTCGGCGAAGCGGACCACCTTGTCTTCAATGGAGGGGCAGTATCTTGCGCCGACACCCTTGATGACCCCGCTGAAAAGCGGGGACCGGTCCAGTCCTTCCCTGATGATATCATGGGTCTCGGGCCGGGTGTAGGTGACATGACAGGGCACCTGGGGCAGCGGGATATGGGTTGTGGTGAAGGAGAACGGTTTCGGAACGGCGTCCCCGGCCTGGATCGTCAAACCCTCGTAGTCGATGGTCCGGCCGTTCAACCTCGGGGTGGTTCCGGTCTTGAGCCTTCCTACCTCAAAACCGAGGGATGTCAGCTGCTCAGAGAGCCTGACGGAAGGGGGATCTCCCATACGACCCGCCGGAAAATGATCCAGACCGATGTGGATGAGTCCCCGCAGGAAGGTGCCGGTGGTCAGGATGACGGTGCGCGAGAGAAACCGCTCATGGATCTGGGTCTCAATCCCATAGACGCGTCCATCCTTTATCAGGAGCCGGTCCACCATGGCCTGGCGGATATCGAGGTTGGGTGCGCTTTCCACAACCGACTTCATGCGTTTTCGGTACAGATCCCTGTCATTCTGGGATCTGGAACCCTGAACGGCCAGCCCTTTGCGCGTATTGAGACGCCTGAACTGGATTGCGGTCCGGTCGGTATTTTGGGCCATCTCGCCGCCAAGGGCGTCGATTTCCTTTACCAGGTGCCCCTTTGCCAGGCCGCCGATGGCGGGGTTGCAGCTCATGGCCGCGATCTGATCCAGGTTAATGGTCACAAGGAGGGTCGGGTGCCCCATCCTGGATGCTGCCAGGGCCGCCTCGCAGCCCCCGTGGCCTGCACCCACCACAATTACATCATATGTCTTGTCATACGTGGACATGATTCGAAAAAGTCATGGGTGGCGCTCATCGTTTTGGTCATCCTGCCTTGCGGGACGCACTTGAGTCACTTCAGGCATTTCTCCTGCTCACAGGGTCCATTTCATGATGGATGCGGCCCAGGTCAGCCCTGCCCCGAAGCTGACGAGAAGCACGTTCTTGCCCCTTCCCAGCAATCCTCCCCGGTTGGCCTCATCCAGTGCAATCGGTATGGACGCAGAGGAGGTATTCCCGTATTTGTGGAGGTTCGTAAACACCCGGTTCATCGGGATTCCGATGTTGTCGGCCATTGCCTGGATAATCCGGATATTGGCCTGGTGAGGGACAACCAGATCGATTTCATCGCTCGAGAGGGAGTTGTGTTTGAGCGCGTCCTTCGCGATTGACGACAGGCATTCGATGGCCCGCTTGAAGAGGCGGTTGCCGCTCATGTTGAGATGGAAGGGCATTTTGCTGAGGCCTTCAAGGATGCTGGGCGTATAGCCGTTTCCATCCGATGAATAAAGAAGATTCCAGAACTTGCCGTTTGATTTTAAATGGTTGGAAAGGATCCCCCCGTCTCCGGGGTTGGAGGTGACGACCACGGCGCCGGCCCCGTCCGCCAGGAGGACACACGTGCCGCGGTCCTGCCAGTTGATTACACTCGAAAGACGGTCCACGCCCACCACCAGGGCCGTTCTGCAGGTTCCGCACTGGATGGCGTTATTGACCACGTTCAAAGCATACAGAAATCCTGAGCATCCGGCTGAAACGTCGAATGCCACGGCGTTGTCAGCGTTCAGTGCCTCTTGAACCCTGCATGCCGTGGAAGGAAACTGGCAGTCCGAGGTGACGGTGCCGACCACGATCATGTCCAGTTCATCTTCACAGACTCCTGCCATCTCCAGGGCCTTCTTTGAGGCCTGGGTCGAGAGATGGGTGGTGGTTTCCTCCCTGTCAGGGGACGAGATGCGTCGTTCTTTTATCCCGCTTCGGCGGACGATCCATTCATCGGTTGTGTCTACAATGCCTTCCAGGTCCTTGTTGGACAATATTCTCTCGGGCACGGATAGACCGGTCCCAATGATATGTGCCCTTGGAAGATCCCGTCTTTGGCGGGGCTGTGTCATTTCTATTTCCTCTGTTTCTCTTTAAGGATGCGTTCCGCTCAGGCGGAGATAAAATTTTACCTTATACCAGAAAGAATGGGCGTGTGACAGTATTAAATCACATGATGGTCAAAAAAGCGGTCCGTAGCCCTCACCGTCAGGACCGGGAGCGGAAATCTTGACAAACGGGTGGTCCCCGAATATGTTCTTACCATTTTTCACCGGCTGTTGAGCTGTTGAGTCTAAATTTTTATCAGCTTATCAGCCATCAGCCATGAGCTATAAACCAGGAACCCGTATCCAGTATACAGATACAGAAACCAGAATCCGGCACAAAGGAATTCATATGGAAAAACAATCGCTCATTGAGCGTTTGAAAGAGATCGTGGGAGATGACCATGTCCTGTCGTCGGACATGGACCTGACGCTTTACAGCTATGATGCCTCTTTGGAGAGGGCCATGCCCGATGTGGTGGTGCTGCCCGGCTGCACGGAAGAGGTGTCCAGGATCATGGCCCTGGCGTATCGGGAAAAGGTCCCCATTGTGGGGAGAGGATCGGGCACCAATCTGACCGGGGGCACGGTCCCCGTTGCGGGGGGCATCGTGGTTCACTTTTCAAGGATGAACCGGGTCCTGGAAATCGATATCCCCAACCGGACCGCTACCGTAGAGCCGGGCGTGATTACCCTCGATTTTCAAACAGAGGTGATGAAAAGAGGGTTTATCTACCAGCCGGATCCCGCGAGTCAGAAGGTGTCCACCATCGGGGGCAATATCGGAGAAAACTCGGGCGGACCCCATTGTCTCAAATATGGGGTGACAACCAACCATGTTCTGGGCATGGAAGTCGTCCTGAACGACGGCACCGTGGTCTGGACCGGTGGAAAATGCCCTGACCATCCGGGGTATGATATCAGGGGCCTCCTTGTGGGAAGCGAGGGGACCCTGGGTCTCGCCACTCAGATCCTGCTGAAACTGGAGCGGGCCCCGGAGGCGGTCAAGACCCTGCTCGCGATCTACGACACGATCCGGGATGGGGCCAATACGGTTTCGGCCATCATCGCCGAAGGGATTGTTCCCGCCACCCTCGAGATGATGGATAACATTGTCATGAAGGCCGTGGAGAAAACCATCAAGGTCGGCTATCCCCTGGACGCCGCCGCCGTGCTTATCATCGAACTGGACGGTATGCCCGAGGGGATGGACGCCCAAGCGGAAAGGGTTATGGAAATCTGCCGGAAAAACAACGTTCGGGAGGTAAAGCTGGCTAAGGACGATAAAGAACGCACCATTCTCTGGGCCGGTCGCAAGGGCGCCTTTGGGGCTGTGGGGCAGGTCAGGCCGAGTTATGTCTGCTGTGACGGGACGGTCCCTCGCACCCGGCTGCCGGAGGTTCTGAGCAAGGTCCTGGATGTAGGCAGGAAATATCGTTTGCCGATCGGCAATGTCTTTCATGCGGGCGATGGAAACCTCCATCCTCTGATCATGTTTGACGACAGGGATCCGGAAGAAAAGGCGAGGGTCCTGAAGGCCTCCAGGGAGATCCTGAAACTCTGCGCCGATGCGGGGGGCACCATCAGCGGCGAGCACGGCGTCGGTCTTGAGAAGATCAGCGAGACCTGTTTCGTGTTTGACGATAAGGACCTGGAATTCGAGCGCGCGGTCAAACATGCATTCGACCCGGACGACATCCTGAATCCGGGCAAGCTGATTCCGGACCGGCCCTGTGCGAGATAGGCGCGTAGCGCAACGTGCATAGCGCATGGAGCAAGGCGTGGTTGAAATGTATTGCCATTTGTTATCACACAGAGGCACAAAGCACACAAAGAAAGGTCTTAAAATAGTTCTGAGAAATCTCTGTGTGAAAAATTTTTGTTCCCGATTTGTACGGGTGAGGAGTCTTGACGTGAATGCGTTTATGGAGAAACTGGCACACCTTTCAGAGGCCATCGGATCGGACCGGATTGAAACCCGGGAAGCCTTTCTCGACACGTATGCAGTGGACAGCCTGAGACCGCGGGCCGTGATATTTCCGCGGAACGTGCGGGACGTATCCGAGGTGGTCCGGATGGCCAATCAGGAAAATCTGAGCATTGTCCCGCGGGGAACCGGTTCAAAGATCGGCATGGGGAATCCTCCTTCGCGGCTGGACCTGGTCGTCGCATCCTCCCGGATGGATCATATGCTGGATGTGGATACAGCCAATCTTACGATTACCGTGGAGGCCGGGGTCAGGTTCAGGGACATCCAGGCCAGGCTGGCGACTGAAGAAGACCGCTGTTATCTTCCCCTGGAGGACCTCGCCACAAGTCAGGACGAGCTCATCTGCTCGGATCGCTCCAACAGCGGATGCTTCCTCCCAATGGATCCTCCTTTCAGTGAAACCGCCACCATCGGCGGGATCGTGGCCGCCAATTCCAGCGGGCCGAGGCGCCTTCTCTACAGGTTTCCCAGGGATCTCCTTTTGGGTGTCCGGTTTGTCGCTGCCAACGGCGATATCGTCGGGACCGGCGGGAAGACCGTCAAGAACGTATCCGGGTACGATGTTTCCAAGCTGATGATTGGATCGGCCGGGAGCCTGGGCTTCATCTGTGAAATGACCTTCAAGCTGCTGCCGCTGCCTGAAAAGATGGAGACGCTCCTTCTCTCTTTTGGATCGTTCGGTGATGCCTGTGCCGTGGCAGAGGCCCTCCTGGAGAGCACGTTGCTCCCCGCGGCCGTTGAAATCCTGAACCATAGCGCATGCGAAAAACTATCCTGCAGGGAGGCAAAGGATTTCATTCCGGGACCCTATGGGGTTGCGGTGGCCATGGAGGCCTTTGAGCCTGCCGTCAACCGGATGAAACAGGAGGTCCTCGCGTTGGGAAAACGTCTGGGAGCTTCAGGAGAAGGCTGTTTCAGGGAAGCCGAACACCGGCGCTTCTGGTTGACGGTGAGCCATCTCCAGACATCTGCGGCCGGCCGTTTGAAGAGACCCGTCAGCTTTCAGTTGATCTATCCTGTTTCAGTGATGGAGGAGGTCGTCGCGTTCGCGGAAAAGCTGCTGTCCGAACGCGGTGTCGAACATACCCTCCTGGTTCATGCCGGAACCGGCGGCTGCAGCGTGACCATGTCCGGGGATTCAGGCGGGGGCGGGGCAGGGGGGGCGGAGGTCTCAATCATGAACGAACTGCTGGCCCAGTGCCGTGAAAGAGGAGGTAACCTGGTCATCCGGAGCGCGCCTCATGACCTGAAGCGCCTGTTGAAGATGTGGGGGGAGCCGGGACCGGACCTGCTCGTGATGCAGCGCATCAAACGCGAGCTGGACCCCTCCTGCATCTTCAGTCCGGGTCGATTTGTGGGAGGACTCTGATGGGGCATTGAAGATTGTCGATTGTCGATTGACGATTGAAACCCCTGAACCCCTGAACCTTTGAACCCCTGAACCCCTGAACCCCTGAACCCCTGAACCCCTGAACCCCTGAACCCCTGAACCCCTGAACCCCTGAACCTTTTTTATGAGGTGGGATCTTATGAATATTGTCCAGTTGAAGAAGTTGTCCTACGAAGAGGTGGCCAGGTGCAACCGGTGCGGGTTCTGCCTGCCCAACTGTCCTGTCTACAGGGTCGAAGGGAGGGAATCCGCCTCTCCCAGGGGCCGCAACGCCATTACCCGCGCCGTTATAGAGGGGAGACTGCCGCTGAGCGGTGACACCGAAGCCTCCATCTTCAGTTGTCTGGGTTGCGGGGCCTGTACTCAGGTCTGTCTATCCGGAGTGGCCACCAGGGATCTGATCTTCCGGGACCGGGAATGCCAGGTGGGGGAAGGTCTCTATCCGAAGATCGCCGACCGGGTCGCCCGTTTTCTGGAAGCGGAACACAATATTTCGGATGATGACAACGAGGAGAGGAGCGAGTGGAAGGAGTTGATCAGGGATCTTCCCGAACAGGCACTGGAAAAAGACCCTGCCGAGGTCATTTTTTTTGTGGGGTGTGTAGCCTCGTTTTTTCCCATGGCCCAGGGCATTCCGGCCAATATGGTGCGTATCTTGCGGAAGGGGGGCGTGGATTTCACCGTTCTGGGCGGCGAGGAATGGTGCTGCGGATTTCCCCTGATCGGCGCCGGCATGCCGGACAGGATGAGGACATTGATGGATCACAATCTCCAAAAGGTGAAAGATGTGGGGGCCAAAGCGATTGTCTTTACCTGTCCCTCCTGTTACCATACCTGGAAATACGTCTATCAGCCCGAGCATGTGGAACTCTATCACGCCAGCCAGATGCTGGATCGGATGATTACAGAGGGCCGCATCACCCTCGGGCAGGTCAATGCCGCCGTCACCTATCATGACCCCTGTGACCTGGGGAGGAACAGCGGTGTGTTTGAGGCGCCGCGGAATGTTCTCAAGGCCATTCCCGGTGTCCGTTTCGTGGAACTGGCCAATAACCGGCAGCTGTCGGTCTGCTGCGGGGGCGGGGGCAATGTGGAGATGTTCAACCCTGAGCTGTCTGCCAAAGTGGCCCGGATGAAGTTGGACGAGATTGCAGCGACCGGTGCCGATATGGTGGTTTCCGCCTGCCAGCAGTGTCTTCGGACCATCGCCACCCGGGCCCGGAGGCAGAAGAGCGACCTACGCGTAAAAGACCTCACCGAACTGGTGGCAGAGGCGATGATATAAAGGAGAGGAATAAGCGGTCACAGGCGGGCCTTTCGGGCCTCTCGCGGTTCCAAGGCTCTCGGCCTTCCGTCAGTCACACGCAAAAGACCTGAAAGGCCTGCCCGCGTGATCGGATACGGAGATGAAAGATGATTGCACAACTGTCTGTATATCCCATTGGTGAAGGGACCAGCCTGGGCCGGTTTGTGAAAAGGGGGGTTGCGGTCATCGAGGCATCGGGCCTCACCTACGAAGTGGGAGGGATGAGCACAACTGTTGAGGCGCCCGACCTGGATACCCTGTTCAATCTGATCAAGAAGGTTCATGCCGCCCATGTAGCCGAAGGAGCGCGCCGGGTGGTTATTGACCTCAAGATCGACGACCGTCGCGATAAAAAGGCGACTATTGCGTCCAAAAAAAAGAGTGTTTCTTAGAAATGTTGAGGGATGCGTTTTCAGCCGGACAGAGGTTCGGGAGCCGATCCCTTTTGAGCAGGGTTCGGAGAAGAGTCGTTTGACACAGGGAGTGTTTTGTCCTAAATTCCATTTCAACGGGAGAGAACAAAAGGATTGCAATCGAATTCCGGTGACCGAGGCCTCTGATGATTCCGGATCCCACTCCCCAAAATAACCGGAAGGAGTCGGCATGACATGGGACTGCTCATTGTTGACGAAGACAAGTGCAAAAAGGACGGTATCTGCGCGGGCGAGTGCCCGATGGCGATCATAAGGCTGAAAAAAGACGACGGTTTCCCGGGACTGGTCCCCGGGGGAGAAGCGATGTGCCTGGCGTGCGGGCACTGTGTGGCGGTATGCCCCCATGGCGCGTTGAGCCATAAGCAGGTTCCTATAGAAGCCTGCCCGGCCATTCAAAAGGAAATGGCGATCGATGAAAAGCAGGCGGTTCAGTTCCTTCGATCCCGCCGATCCATCCGTTTTTTCAAGGAAGAACCGCTGGATAAGGAAAAAATCCGGCGGCTGATCGAAATCGCGCGTTACGCCCCAACGGCCGCAAATGGACAGTTGGTGGAATGGCTGGTCCTGACCGACGCGGCCACAATCAAAAAAGTGGCCGGGATGGCCGTGGATTGGATGCGTGAGGTGTTGGAAAAAGACCCTCAATCCGCCCCGCCCTATATGCCGGTTGTCGTGAGATCCTGGGATATGGGGTTTGACGCGGTACTGTGGAATGCCCCCGCGCTGGTCGTTGCGTCCGCCCCTGAGGAGGCCACAAACGGCATGGTGGATGTGACGCTGGCCCTTTCCTACTTTGAACTGGCCGCCCCGAGACTGGGTCTGGGCACATGCTGGGCAGGGCTGGTGGAGGGCGCCCTCCTTGCTTCTTCAGCTGTCAGAGAGGCGTTGGGTCTCCCCGATGGACACCCGTATTACTATCCCCTGATGGTGGGTTATCCCAAGGCCAGGTATTACCGGCTTCCCGAGCGAAAAGTACCCAAAATCACCTGGAAATGATTGCCGGCATCAATCCGTCTCCTTTATGGGTCGGAACGCAGCGAGGCGTTGCGGCATAACTTCCAAAACTTTGGGAGAGAGGAAAAAATTGTGCCCATAAGATCGGAACTCAATGTTTTTTTAAAACCACAGTCCGTAACGGTTATCGGCGCCACGGAACGCCCCGGCTCATGGGGGTCTTTCATAATGAACGGCCTCCTTTCGAGGCCCTATCCCGGGAAGATCTACCCGGTAAACCACCGGGCCGATCACGTGTACGGCATCCGTGCCTACAGGGAGGTCGAGTCGCTCCCCGAATCCCCGGAGCTGGCCATCCTCACTATCCCCGGGAAGGCCGTGGAGCAGGCTGTTGAGGCCTGCGGCCGGAAGGGAGTGAAAGGGATCAGTATTATCGCTGCAGGCTACGGAGAAGCCGTTGACAGCGGGAAGAAAAGGGAGGAGGAACTGGTCCGCCTTGCCCGTTCTTACGGGATGCGCCTCCTGGGACCCAATGTGAGCGGCACATTTGACCTGTATGCCGAATTCAATGGGTCTGCCTCGCCTGAGATGCATCTTGTACAAAGCAGGATTGCGGCTGTCTGTCAGGGAGGCTATGCCATTTACGACCTCCTGGGGCACGGCTTTTTCAAAGGGATGGGGGTCGGCAAGTTCGTCCATACGGGGAACGAATCCGACCTGACCACAACCGATTTTCTGGAGCATTTCGGTCGGGACCCCGGGGTAGAGGCCATTATCATGTATATGGAGGCCACAAAGGAGGGAAAGCGTTTTCTGGATGTGGCGCGCGAGGTTTCACGCGCCAAGCCCATTATCCTGTATAAGGCCGGCAGATTCAGGGACTCATCCCGGGCGGCAAAAAGCCACACCGGCGCCCTGTCCGGCATCAGGGAGGTCTATGAAGGGGCCCTTGCTCAGGCCAACGTTCTTGTTTCGCCCACAATGGAGCTGATGCTTCCGCTGGGGCATGCCCTCATCGAACGACCTCCCATGGGCGGCGATCGGGTTGCCATTCTGACCATGGGCGGGTCCTGGGGCGTGGCCCTCAGCGATACCCTGGAAGCAGAGGGTCTTCAGGTCCCGGAATTGAGCGAAGCGCTTCAAAGGAAATTGAGAAACCTGGGTATGCCTGTCCGGGCCTCGGTAAAGAATCCGGTGGATATCGGCGCTTCGGGCCTCTTTTTTGACAAGGAACTGCTTTTTAACCTGGGCCGCAATATCCTGACATCCGGGGAGGCGGACGCGATCATCCTGCATGGCATGGGAAGACCCGGTATGCTTGATGAGAATTCACCCCAAAGGCTTCGACTGTTCCTGGAGATCAATAAGGAGATCATTCGCGGCTATGCAGCTATGGAAAAAGAGTTCGGTTTTCCCGTCTTTATCGGGAGCATCTTCGCCCCATGGGAAAGCCAGGTCATTCATGATCTCAACAGGGAGGGGATACGGATTTACGACCGTCTCGATGAAATTTCCCAGATACTTTCACTGATGTACCGCTACCGGCACAAATAGGGGACGGGTATTGATATATTGATTGACATGCTTAACCTTGCCTGGTATCTGCATTCGGTATGCCACGAAAAGCCAGAATTGATGCAGCGGGTGCGCTTCATCACATCATCGTGCGTGGAATCGAGCGCCGAAAAATCTTTTGGGACGATGCCGATCGTGACGCGTTTGTAACCCGGCTCGGCAGGGTCTTGATGGAGACGCATACCGCTTGTTATGCATGGGCGATGATGCCCAACCATGTGCACCTCCTGATGCGTACTGGCCTTACGCCGATCGCCACTGTCATGAGAAGGCTCTTGACGGGCTATGCGGTCCAATTCAATCGGCGGCATCGTCGCCATGGCCATCTTTTTCAGAATCGATACAAGTCCATTCTTTGCCAGCAGGACCCTTATTTGCTGGAGCTGGTACGTTACATTCATCTAAACCCGCTGCGCTCCGGGCTTGTACCGGACTATAAAAGCTTGAAGAGGTTTTCCTATGCCGGGCATTGTGTTTTAATGGGAACATGTGACAATGATTGGCAAGACACGGAATATATATTGGTCCTCTTCGGGCAGAAAGTATCTGAGGCGCGGCGTTTATACAGCAAATTTGTAGAGGAAGGTGCCAGCGAGGGAAAAAGACCTGAACTGGTTGGCGGCGGGTTAATACGGAGCTTGGGCGGGTGGGCTTCCGCCAAAGCGATGCGCGGAACCAAAGACCGAATGAAGGGAGATGAACGTATCCTGGGGGATGGTCATTTCGTCCAGGAGGTTTTGGAAAGCTGCCAGGAGCAACTGGAACGTCGCTACCGGTATCAGGCCGGGGGCTATGATTTTGATTGGCTGGTCGGCCGGGTGGCAACGCTGCTGAATGTAGACCGAGATATCGTTGAGCGACCGGGAAGGTATGCGGACACGGTTGAGGCCCGGAGCGTGCTGTGCTACTGGGCGGCACGGGAACTTGGCATCAGCACCCTGGAGCTTTCCAAACGGCTTGGCGTTTCACAACCCACGGCCAGCCAGTCGGTAAAGCGGGGCGAAAAGATCATAAAAGAAAAGCAACTCAGGGTGATGGAATGATCCTTATCAATAAATCAATACCCGTCCCCCACAGTAATGTCCACACTGTCATAATAGATGCAGTTCATATCAAGCGAGTTGTTCATATTCAAATCAACGCCGAAATAGAAGGTATGAGCGCCCACCGTCAAGTCGGAAGCATTCAAAAGCTGCAGGGCGCCGAGGGTGAACAGGGGTCCTTGATACGTCGGTGAGAGACCTGGAATCATTGAGCCCATGGACAGGGTATAGTAGTTAAAGGTTCCTGACGGAGTCCATTCCGCCACCCACCAGTCCGCGTTTTGGCCGGCATCGCTGCCCGGGTTCAGGTTAACGGTGATGGAAACCGGCGTTCCGGATGAGACGCTTACAGGCCCATCCTGACCGTTCGCTTTGATATCGGGAACAGGCGATTGCACCATCGGCATATTGAGCTGCATCAGGAAGATGTTTTCAGAACCGATATTTTGACCCCAGTTGGATGCCCAGACAACCCTCGATCCGTCATTAGATATTGTTGCGTGCGTTTCTTCCCAGTAAGCCTGACAGGTACTGTAGACCTTTGAAAGGTAAAAAGCCCGGGGGTTGGTGCGGTCGAGTTTAACGAGAATAATCGTGCGCTCCAGCCAATTGTTTTCCGGATCCCCTGCCTCGATATAGGTGGAGATCACGCAGTAGCCTGGACAGTTGCAGGAAACATGGATGCCGGTCGTTGACAGACCGTTGGCCCCGGATCCGTAATATAAAATAACAAGAGGTGTTCGACGGGTTCCCTCGTAGGGATCCCCCGGCTCGAGGATCGGCCGGGTATTCCAGTCAACAGGAATCAAGTCAATATGATCGGTCCGTACATTCTGCATGATAATGACCTCATTGCCGTCGGCATCGAGCCCCACGTCGGAATGCGCCGTCGCATAGTCCAGGCGATGAAATCGTGTAAGCTCCCGGTTGGCCATGGTCAGACCGGACAGATTGCCGCCATTATAGCTGTCTCCTCCGATAAGAACGTAGTTGCCAAGATAGGACATCCCCAGCCAGTCGATTTCCCGCTCATTCAAAGCCACCGGGTAAAGCCCGGGTACCGTGTCCAGCACCCTGTCCCAGGTGAAGATGTAATCCATTTTATAGTCATCGTCCGTGCCTTGGAGAGCAAAAGCCCAGTATCGTTTGTCGTGAGACGATTCGCCCTCATCCCTCATGGTAATGCGAAAGAGGTCCCTGTCGGCGGCAATGATCGGCCCGATGACTGCGTCCTGTGAAAAATCCTTTATCACAATTTCAGCCCCTGATTGAACGTCCAGAGTCATAATGCTGAAATCACGGAGTCCCCAGAGAAGGTTGGCATTCTGCGGGTCCCAGCGTGGCTCTTCCAGATAGGGCAGCGTTCGAATTGGATTCTGTTCAAAGGGCATGGAATCGGTGCCGCATACCCTATAATCGCCCGAATCGATATCTCGCAGCAGGATCATGGTCCGGTCTTTGTTGAATGGATCGAACCGCGAGTACTCATGCCTGATTTTTCCTCTCTGGGTAACCCGCACCCGTTCTGTATTGAAGTGATCATCCTGGAACATTAGCCCTATCTGAGGTTCATTCCTGTCTAACAATGGATAAACAGGATTGTTTGCTGACAGGGGATCCGGTACTTCAACCAGCGCGTTCTCATTGACTTTCATTTTCAGGGATGCAGCGCTTTGATCGCTCGATGGCAACAAACGATTTCCTTCCGGCACAACGGCTGATGCGCCGAGAAAGAGCCCCCCTGATAGAAACAAAAAGAACAGAATAAGACGATTTCTTTTTAACATCGCTTTATTTTCCTCCCTGATGAACAAGGTTCTTTCCCAAAATCGACAAGCCCTCCGACCCGGGTTGGTTCAAGTTCGCCCGAAACCTCATGGGGCCCCCTGTTCCGGCTGACACAGGATCTTTGTTTTCATCTCAAACGCTGCCGGGCGTTTCCTTTGTTTCCGATTCCGTATTTTCCAACACATAAAGCCGGGTCTCGCCCGCCAGGCCTTTCAGAACGACGGTTAAGGATCGAGAGACCCTGATGTTCACCTCGTTAGATATCCGCCGGTATACCGGTTCGGATACCACAACCTCGCCTCCCCTGGCCGTCGACTGGATCCTTTGGGTCATATTCACAGGGGAACCGACGATGCCGTATTTTGCCCTTGTATCGGACCCGATGTTCCCCACAATCACTTCCCCGGCGTTTACACCAATCCCGGTTTTTACCTCAGGGAATCCTTCCCGTTTCATTTCGAGGTTGAAGTTTTTCATAACATTCTGGATCTCAAGAGCGCACAAAACGCTTTTGCGTACCATCGGTTCCACCGGCGATTCAAGGGGATCAAAAAAGACCAGAACACCGTCGCCGAAAAAGTCCACAATGATCCCCTCGTGTTTTCGGACCACGTCGATCAAGCGTGAAAAATAGAGGTTCAAAAAGCTGATGATTTTATCGGGGCTCATGGTTTCGGTCAACCGGGTAAAATCACGGATATCCGACATGAGGATCGCCACTTCCCGTTTCTCACCGCCCAGCCTTGAGGCCTCGGGGCGTTTCATCAGCTTTTCCGCGATCTCCCGGTCCACGTATCGGCCAAACGTATTGGTGACAAAGTCCCTTTCCTTCAGGCCCTTGATCATGGTGTTGAAGCTCTGGGTCAGTTGTGCGATTTCATCCCGCCCGGACACGGACAGCGGCCTTCCGTAATCCCCTCCGGCCACCCTTTCAGCCGCCCTGGAGATCTCGGTGACAGACCGAACCATTTTTCCAACTACGGATCGAATCAACAAAAGGATGCTGACAATGGCGATGATTCCACCCGCAAAATATACGTTTCGAAACCGGATGATGGGCGCCAGGACCTCGTCTCCTGAGACAAACAGGATGATTGCCCAGGGGGCGTATTTGAGTCGACAGAAGCCGGCCACCTCATCGGGGGGCCACCCGGGGCCGAGAACCGTGCCGTAAGGCTGTTCCTTCATAGCCTTCAGCAGGTCCAGTTCGAGTGGATTATGGGTCTCGCCGAGCCGCCGGCGTTCTTTCATAAAGGCTTCGGTGTGGGTGAGATAGGTCCCGCTTTCATCGATCATGCATGCCTGATCGATTTGCCACCAGGGCAGCGACTTGATGCCTTCCATGAGATGATGAAAACGAATCGAGACCTCCAGGGTTCCCACTTCCGCACCCGATTCATCCTTGAGCTGAGATATGATGTTTACAATTTCCTGGCCGATTTGCGCATTATATTGAGGCGGTGTCACTTCAACGATTTTTCCCCTGTGAAAGCGCATCATGGGCGTTCCACCCATGCCCCGTTGCCCCGGGTTCATATGCATCGGCATGGACTCGGACCCGTCATGGTCCTTCCATCTTAATTCGGCGCTGACCACCCCCTTCAAGCCCCTCAACTGCTGAAGAATCCACTGCTGAATCAATGGCCCGCCACGGCTGTCGGCGGTCCTGTAAAACATCCGGGTCCAGTCGTTGACCTCGCCCAGTTTCATATCAATCTGATGGGCGGCCCGCTGGAGCTTCAGAATAGAGGCGTTTTGCCGTTCCTCAAAAAGGCTCCCCCGCATGTAAACAAAACCGAAAATCCCTGTGAGAAACAGGAATAAACCCACTGGCAGCAGGATAAGCACTCCGAGGCGCTGGTTGAGGTTTTTGATTTTCATGCCGGTGTCTATTTTGAAGGCCTTTTCAATGCCCGCCGTGTCGGGAGGTCCGGTTCAAACCTTTGTTACCTCTGCCTTGCCGGGACCAAATCGATGGCGTTTTCCGGACAGACTTCATGGCAGCAGAAGCATCGGATGCACTTTGAATCGTCAACGGACGCGCGCTCACCCTTGATTTGAATAGCGTCTTTGGGACAGATTTCTTCGCAGTCTCCACAGGCGATGCACTTGTCCGTTACCATCGGTTTTTTTCTGGGCGGTTTCTTTCCTGTTAACAGATAATCGGCCGTGCTGGGCAGTTTGAATCCCTGATAAGCAGCATCCCCGGGTGCGAGGATCGGATACGCAATGTCTTCGGGCCACAACTTCCTGACCTTTGCCCGCTTCAGGGCGGGTATGGCAATGGGCTCGAGTCCGATAAGCCTGCAAACGGCGATATCCATGGCCACAGGATCTGTGGATGCCAGAAGCCACCCCAAATTGACCGGATCCCCACTTCCCGGACCTTGCCCCTGCATGCCGAGGATGCCGTCCATGATATACAATGCGGGGTTTATGAACGTCATGATATCGAGCAGCATATCGGCAAATGCTGCCCGTCTCGGAAATTGAGCGTGATATTTCGCCTTTGTAATACCCGGAATCGAACCGTACATGATCTTGCAAGCCAGTGTCATGTATTGAAGGGAGTGCGTCTTCAGCTTGGGCAATGCAATGATCTTGTCGGCTTCCAATACGAAATTGCACACAGATGATTGTTTCAGCCTCACCGCCCCGGGGATATCCAATCGTCTGCTGCGCGTATCCCAGTTCAAGGGAATGCCTTCTTCCTTTGAAATATCCTCCAGACCCGACCGCTGGTATGCCTTCTTCAGCGCTCTTTCCGAGAATCTCCCTGATGGTGAATCACCGATGTAAGGCGCTCCTCCCGCTTTCTTTACGGCCTGCGCAACTGCCCTGACAATCTCGGGGTGCGTCGTGACGGCTTTTTCCGGCTCCCTGGCGGACAGGAGATTCACCTTCAGGAGGACCTTATCTCCCTTTTCCACGAAACCCGTCATGCCTCCCAGGGGAGACAGCAGCCTCTCGATCTCAGGCTCCCTATAGGTGGCCCTTTGAATGCTGACTTTCGTCATATGCTTTCTCCTTGGGTCTCGCTCAACATCGTGCTCCCTGCGCCTCGATGCGAGCACGTTTACATTCTTCATCCTGCCACTGAAATCAGGTATCGTTGTTGTTCAATTTTTTGTGCCGTACTTTTTGAGTTTTTTGTGAAGGGTCTTGCGGGTGATCCCCAACCGCCTGGCGGCTTCGCTCTTGTTTCCGCCGGCGGATTTCAGGGTTTTCAGGATCGTCTCCTTTTCCATATCTTCTAAAGAAAACCCCTCTTCAGGAATATGCGGTGCCACAGCGGCTTTTTTATCCGTCCATCCATCCTTGATGACAAACGGGAGATCCTCTTCATCAACATACTCGTACCTCGAAAGGACCACGGCCCTTTCCACCGAATTCATCAACTCCCGGACGTTCCCAGGCCAACGGTATCGCAGCAGCCGGTCCATGGCCCGGGGCGAAAAGCCCTTCATTTGTTTGTGATTCTTCCTGGCGAACATCTTCAGAAAGTGCCCGGCTAATAATGGGATATCCTCCTTCCTGTCACGCAGGGACGGTACATTCAGGGTTACCACATTGAGCCGGTAATAGAGATCCTCCCGAAACCTTCCGGCCTCGACCTCCTGAAGGATAGCCCTGTTCGTCGCGGCAATGATCCTGACATCCACCTTGATGGGATCTTCCCCCCCCACCCTGGGGAATTCTCGTTCCTGAAGAACCCGCAGCAGTTTGACCTGCATGGCCAGTGACATCTCACTCACTTCATCCAGGAAGATGCTGCCTCCATCCGCCTGCCGAAATTTTCCCTCCTTTCGTTTATGGGCCCCCGTGAAAGCCCCCTTTTCATGACCGAACAGTTCCGACTCGAGCAGGGTCTCTGTCACGGCAGCACAGTTCATTTTCACAAACGGACCGGCTTTTCTGGGGCTGTTGAAATGGACCGCCCCTGCAATGAGTTCTTTGCCGGTCCCTGATTCACCTGTTATCAGGACCGTCGCCTCTGATGGTGCAACCTGGGCCACTGTTTCCAGCAGTTTAACCATGGCCTCGCTCCGGCCGATGATATTACGCGTGTCAAACTGACTGCCGATGGTTTCTTTCAGGATCCGGTTTTCCTCTTTCAGATGGCTGTGGTCCATGGCCCTTTCCATCACCAGGCGCAGTTCATCAAAATCGAGGGGTTTGGTAAGGTAGTCATAGGCCCCTTTCTTGAGGGCTTCTACAGCCGTCTCCACCGAGGAATAGGCGGTCATGATAATGATCGGAATAGACGGATTATAGGCCCGGATCCGGGCCAGGGCCTCGAGGCCGGAGACCTTTATCATGCGGATATCCATCAGTACCAGGTCAAAAGGACGGGCATGCACCTGGTCTATGGCCGTCTGGCCGTCATCCGCCTCGTCGACCCCGTACCCCCATCCGGACAGGAGGGTGTGCAGCATGGTCCTGTGTGCCCGGTCATCATCGACCACTAAAACCATTTTATCTCGTTTCATGAGAACTCAATCCTCTTTTTCCGCAGGAAGACGAAGGATAACGGTGGTGCCTTCGCCCTGGGTGCTCCTTATATGGACTTCACCCCCATGGGCCTCGATGATGTTATGAACGATGGCAAGGCCAAGACCCGTGCCTGAAGATCGGGTCGTAAAATAGGGATCAAACAAATGGGGCAGGTCCTCCTTTCTGATCCCTTTTCCGGTATCCGACACGCGAACCTCAAAATGTGTTTCATCGTCAGCCCGTATCACCTCAACCGAGAGAAGACCCTCAGCCTCCATCGCTTCAATGGCATTCAGGTAGAGGTTCAGGAGGACCTGTTTGATTCTGTCAGGGTCTATGAAGACTTCTTTTGCATGGGGGTCTCCTTGGAACCGGACATGGATTCCCCTGGCGAAGGCGTCTCCCTCTACCATCTTCAGAGAATCCCGAATGGCGTCATTGAGAAGTGCGGGCCTTTTTCGGATGGTCATGGGTCTGGCAAACTCCAGCAGCTGACTGATTACCCGGTTCAGCCGTTCCACCTCCTGGATCATGATTTCTGCGGTTTTTCTGTCTTCAGGTACCGTTGCGTATCGCTCCTTAAAGTAGGTGGCGAACCCTTTTATGGAACTCAACGGATTCCGTATTTCGTGCGCCACTCCGGCAGCCAGTCTTCCTATGGATGCCAGGCGCTGGCTTCTTGCCATCTCTTTCTTCAGGCGCCGGATCTCACTCAGATCCCTGAAGAGGATCACCCAGCCCATGAAATGGCCTTCCTCATCCTTCAGGGCGGTACCCATGATTTCCAAGGGAATTATCGTGCTGCTGCCTGCAGCCGGAAAGTCCAGTTCCCTGTCTATGCGGCCCTCCCGACGCTTCAGTTGCGCGTAAAATTTCAACAGGGGCTGCGGCAGGATGTCTGACACGCGCCTTCCCATGGCGCCGTCGGACGATATGCTGAAGACCGACTCGGCATTCTGGTTGATGGAGACGATCCTATCCTCTGCATCAATGGCTAACAGGCCGATCGGCATATGATGAACCAGGTGGTCTGAAAAGGCCTGGACACGTGACAGGGAGGTCCTGGTGGAGCGGTAGGCCTGGGCTAGAAAGAGGGAAACCATGCCGGCAAAGCCGATCAGCAGGAGGGCGACGGCCATCACAATGCTGCGTCGTATGCCTTCGCTCGCCGCCGCCTCAACAGGCCCCATGTCCAGCCCCACGAATATGATCTGGGCCGCACCATCCCCCCCTCCTTCAGCGCTCATATGTCTCCTGCACCAGTCATTCTGCATCAACCCTGGATGATGCACCCGCATACCTCCTCTGATGGGCGAAAACTGACGGAAGACCTCAAATATATTGGATCCGTCCTTCCCGGCGACCTGGCGCCATTCGATATTTTTTGAATCCGAAATGCGCACCAGATCGATACCGGTACCGTACGTTTTACCTATCCGGGCCGTATCACTGTCGGCAAGGATTGTCCCTTCAACGTCTGCAATGAGAATATAGGCAATATCCGGTTGTTGTGCCGTCTCGGACAGTAACTGCTGGACCTGGACGCCCCCCCATCGCATGCCTATCATCCCTGTTCGGGCGCCCGCCTCAAATGACCTGATGAGGGCAGCGCCCTTCTCCTTTAAGAGATCAATGGTGTTTTCCTTCTGAAGCTTGATGGAATTGAGTGTCAGAAAGACGAAGATCGGCGTCAGGATCAGTACCGCCCCGATAATGACCCACGGGGGTATCGCGGCCCAGTATTTTTTGCGTATGTTGTGATTCATACCACCTTTGACAGCAAGAACAGTACCAGACACTTGTCAGGCGGGCTCTTGCGTTTATAAAGATGACACGAAGTTCCTTTGATGCGGGCGGATCCGCTTGGCACGGCCTGCGCCGGGTATTCTGTCCCCACTTGGATACATGGCCTGGATACAAAGTATCCACTTTTTTATATCTGAAAGCAACAGGTAGAAAATTTTTTTGAGAGGTAAACCCTGTATGATTGTTATTTCAGCCGGTTAAACGCCTCACACGTTGTCTGGCACGACCATTGCTCATATAAGAGATGAAGACCAAAACAAATTCAAACAGGAGGTATTCACATGAAAAAGACAGCTGCGATTATCGGTATCTTATTGTTGGCAGGGGCCATCGCATACCCTGTCTTCGCACACGGGCCTGGCTGGGGAAGAGGCGCCCAGATGTGGGGATATGGAGGAGGTCCCGGGTCCTGTTGGCGGGGTTACGACGATTCCAGAGGGCTGACCCAGGAGCAGCGCGAAAAACTGGATGCACTGGAAAGGAAATTTTTCACCGAAACAGATACGCTGAGAAATGAGCTCTGGAGTAAGAAAGCGGGGATGAATACACTTTTAAGCGCCCAGGATCCGGATGAAGCGAAAATCACATCCCTCCAGAAAGAGATCAACGATCTCAGGAACCAGATGGCTGAAAAGCAGGTCACCTACCAGTTGGAGACCCGCAAGATTGCGCCTGATGCCTATTACGGCGGGAACGCCGGACGCTACTCCGGAGGCGGAGGCAGGTTTAGAGGCGACTTTGGCCAGGGGCGTTGCTGGAATTAATACGAACCGGGTTCCGGGTGGCTGGCTCAGTCCCCGGATACCCCGCCTAATAAGTCGTTAATAAGGGACGCTGGTGCAGAACGTGCCTGACATCTCCTGTCTGCGCCAGCGTCTACCGTTACATGCGCCGTTATCGGATCGCCACGTTTACAGGGGTCGCGTCAACCATCCTGATGAGATCCTGCGGAGACAGTCGTGCGAGGAGACCTCTTTTCCCCGCATTGATAAAGATGAAGGGGAGGGCCGCGATAGATTCTTCAAAATAAATCTTGAGACGCCTCTTCATCCCCAGGGGTGATGTGCCGCCGACAAGATACCCTGTATGTTTATGCGCAACTTCGGGTTCACAGGGCCTGACGGTCTTGGCCTCGAGGGCCCTTGCAAACGCCTTGGTGGAGACCTGCCTGTCGCCATGCATGAGCACCACCACAGGTTCCCGATTTTCATCTTCCATGACGAGCGTCTTGATCACTTGGTGTTCATCCACGTTGAGCTCTTGCGCGGCCCGTTTTGTACCGCCTTTTTCTCCATAATCGTATAAATGGAGAGAATAAGGTGTTCCGCTGTTTTTCAGCGCGCGGACGGCCTGTGTCACAGGAAACTTCTCCTTGGGCATGCGTCTCATCTTTCGTCTCGATCAGGCTCGGCGCCTGAAGCCCCTGCCGGGAGAGACCAGAGCGGTGCGCAAGGAAAAGTATTGTCAGTCTCTCGGATCCAGGGCTCCAGCCGGAAGTTTTCGATGACCTGACCCCGGCCTGCCGGTGCGGGTGCGATCTCTTTTTCGCTCCTTCTGCGGCTATTGAGTCTCCGTACGCGTATAGCCCTTCGGGACCTCGAACAGGTCCTTGTCAAGCGACTTTTGTTCAAACGTCTTGAGGGTGTTGGTAACCTTGCCGCCCATCACGTCCATGACAGTTATGACGGGGAAGCCGTCGATTTTGTCCATCATGGCCATAACATTCATCTGCTTCATCATGGGGTTCTGCTCAAAGGCCTTGGCCACATCCAGGGTCAGTTTTCTAAATTCCTCGTATCCCTTGATCTCTTTGGTCACCCAGTAAACGCCCTTTGCCATCATGAACTGGACTTCATACTTGCGGCAGTCATATCCGGCAATGCGCCGCCTCTCTTCCGTCGGTATGACCTTCATGGAATCGGCCATCTGCTTCATTATCCGGTCAAACTGCTCCTTTTCAGCGCCTTGCATTTGCGGCATACCCTGCATTTTTCTCATGTCCTGCCGGGTATAGGTTTTGTCCGCCGGATTCAATTCATAGGTCGTCATGGTCCGGTAATTCATGATGGTGATCCGATCACCGCTGTCGGTTCTGGAGGCGCCGGCCGTGAGATAGGTCTTGATGAGCTTCCCCTCGGGCAGGCTGGGGACCCCCTCTGCCGACTGTTCCGATTCAAAATAAAAGTCCGCCCGCACCGGCCCGGACAAAAACACGATCAGCAAACACACAAGACCCGTCATCCAAAACTGTTTCATCCTGTTCATCCCTGCTCTCCTTTCTTAAGCTATGTCAAAACTGCATCATTCTCCTGTTTCATCGCTCAACGAGCCGGCTCGGCCGGCCTCAATCTTCTCCGACCCGTGGACCCCCGGGTACCGTCACGCATCACTTTCAGGCACGGTGGAAATTGGCATGAATTTCGAACATTAGTCAAGGAAAATCTGGCATGTGAGGGGCGGAGTTGAACCGCTCCCACTTTCAGGGCCGGACGAGGGGTGATGGGACCTTTTCTTGAGAAATCAAGTCGTTCGGGTAGTTCTGTTGATATCCGGGTTGATAAATTTCCGGGGGACCAGGGTTACCCGCTGGAAATCCCCCAGAGGGCTCTTGTCCACCAGGAGCGGGCACCCATAGGCCATTTCAAGGGTCTGGAAGGTAAGCACCTCGGCCGGTCGGCCGATGCTCACCATGCGCCCCCCCTTGATAAGCATCAGGCTGTTTGCATACAAGGCGGCAAGATTGATGTCATGGGATACCATTAAAATCGTCACCCTTTTTTCGTCTCTCAGCTTTTCCATCAGGTCCATGATCCTTACCTGGTGTGCGAGATCGAGGGATGCGGTAGGTTCGTCCAGGAGGATAATCTCCGGTTCCTGGCAGATGGCCCTGGCAATCATGACCCTCTGGCGTTCACCCCCGCTCAACTGATCCAATTTGCGATGGGCCAGTGACGTGATGCCGGTAAAGTCCATGGCCCGGCGTGCAATGTTGAGGTCCTTTTCATGTTCCACCCCCAGTATGCCCAGATGGGGGGACCGGCCCATAAGGACCACCTCGGTTACGGTAAAGGGGAAATCGGCCGGCGCTGTCTGAGGTACCAGTGCAATGGACCGTGCCAGGGATTTTCGTGAGTAGGACTGCAGCGGAACCCCCAGGATCTCCAGGCTGCCTGCCCGGGGCCTTGAGATCCCTGCAATACATTTCAGGAGAGTCGTCTTTCCAGAGCCGTTGGGTCCGATAATGATAAAAAAATCTCCCTGCTGAACAGAAAAGGAGAGATCCTTGAGGACAGGGAGATCCCCGTATGAGTAGCCCAGGCGCCTTGCATGTATCACGTGTTTCATCGTCCGGATCTTTTCAGGAGAATAATGAAGAGGGGTACGCCGATTATGGCTGTGATCACGCCGGCAGGCATTTCTCCCTGGTCCGGGAGGGTCCTTGCGAGAAGATCGCAGAGAACCATATACGTCCCGCCGCCGAATATGCACGCCGGCACGAGCACCCGGTGATCCGGCCCAAAGGCGAGCCTGAGAACGTGCGGCATCACAAGCCCGACAAAACCGACCGGACCGCAATATGACACTGTAAAACTGACCATAAACGAGGTCACCACCAGAAGGGTGATGGTCGCAGCCTTGATGTTCAATCCCATGCTCTCGGCCAGTTCCCTGCCCATAAGCAAGAGGTTCATGGTGTTTGACAGGGTGAGAAGAAGGACAAAGCAGGGTACGAGCGCGATGGCGAGTATGCCGACCTGGTAGAGATCCGCAGTAGAGAGATCCCCCATGAGCCAGAACATGATGTTGTGGAGCCGCGAATCCTGGGTAATGGAAAGCAGGAACATGATCAGGGCTGCACAGAAGGAATTGACCATCACGCCGGAAAGGAGGAGGGTGTCCTTTTTCAGCATGGTCTGGCCTGAGGACATGACGAAGAGGAGGAAGAGGGTTCCCATGCTCCCTGCAAAGGCTGTGGCGCTCACCCCGGGGAAACGGGAAAAGCCTGCGAGAATGCCGATGATGGCCCCAATCCCCGATCCACTCGATACCCCCAGAATATAGGGCTCGGCCAGAGGGTTCCGGAGGAGCGCCTGGAAGACCAGTCCCCCCAAAGAGAGGGTTGCGCCCACCAGAATTGCCAGGAGGACCCGGGGGAACCGTACGCGCCAGATGATGGTATAATGCATGGCGTCGTCCGTTCCCTTCCCGTCAAAGAGGGTCCTCAGTGTCTCGGCGACGCCGCTTCCGGTCGATCCGATGGAGATGCCAAAGAATACGGTCGCCGTCATGAAAAGGATCAACAGCATGGATACCGTGAAAAGACGTTTCAGAAGAACGGGTCTTTCAAGGGTTGCTGGTGCAGATTCAGGGCCGCCGGACACAGGACTTTTACTCACTCCTTTCCTTCGAACAGATCGGGGTTGATCAGGCGTGCAAGTATTTCAAGCGCCTCGGCCAGGCGGGGGCTGGGCCGGTCAAAAAGATTGGAGTCCACCATCACGATGCGATGATTTCGAACGGCAGGGACGGAGGGCCAGCGGTTCCATTCGCTCTTGACCTGCTCAAATCTCCCACCTCGCGCCATGGATGTAATAATGATTACGTCCGGCGAGAGAGACAGGACCTGTTCCCGGCTGAATCGGGGATAAGGGGTGGGGCCTTTCGCAAGGTTTATCCCTCCGGCAATCTCGATCAGCTCGTTGATAAGTGTCGGGGTGCCCACAGAGACGATGGGGGATATGTCGATTTGAAAAAAGACCCGTGGCCGGCGGTGAGCCTTTGCGACCCATCTCTTGACACGGCTGATCCGGGTGCGCATCTGATCGATGATGGCATCCGCCTTCGGGGCGGCGTTGAGGACTTCTCCTATACGGTGAATGGTTTCCATGACCGCATCCAGACCCTTCGGGTTCACCGCATAGACGGGGATGTTGAAGGCGGCCAGTCGTCTGACGATATCCTTCGGGTTTCCGTCCCTGGTGGCAAAACAGAGGTCCGGTTTTAGGGCCACGATCTTTTCCAGGTCGAGGCTGATGTAGGACCCGACAGAGGGTAATTGTCTGGCTTCGGGCGGAAAGTCGCTGAACCGGCTTACCCCTTTCAGGCGATCTTCCCTGCCGAGTGCAAATATGATCTCGGTGATGCTCGGCGCAAAAGAAACAATGCGCTGCGGGTCATCCGGAACTGTCAGTTGCCGGCCCATTTCGTCTGTCACTATCCTGGCCGCTGCAGACGGTGAACCATGGAGGAAGAGGCTGCAAACAGCCAGCAGAGATATCATGTGGCAAATTGGTTTCATGAATATCAGTAACTCTTTTGAGAAATATATCGCAGCAGGGTCGACCCATGGGGAGCCTTTTTTAAGGGCTGCATAATCCTGCTACAGCTCATGCGAACGGCAGCATGAGCGGCGAACTTCGGCCGGATCCAGCCCCGGGAGTGTCCTTTCATGGGACGGTCGACCCTGCTGCCTCTAAACAATGGGTATTCACGTCCGGAGGGGCGGTCCCCGGCCGCTGCGGACCCTTATGGATGCAGCCCTTAAAAAAGGCGCCCCATGGGCCTCCTGCCCTGTTTTGAGATGACTCACGTGTTACGAATATTATATATGCTGTATGAGCGTCGCGAGAGGCGGCCCGGCGCATCCGGCAGATAACAAGCCTCGGGGATGTTTCCATGGCAAACGGGGTTACAAGCGTAAACCGATGAACACGGAACCTGCGAACGCTTCCAGCAAGCGTAATCTTTTACATCAAGTTTTTCAAATAGTTTTCCGCCATTACGGACCGGATTTCGAAAAAATCGGCGACTTGAGAAGGGAAGCGGGTCATGGAATCGCCCGTGGCGTCACTTTTTGCTTGCATTTCATTACGTTATTGTTTATACAGATAAAATTTTTCAGATCCGGGCACCCGACATGGCCGGGTGGGGCAAGACACAAGGTGTTCCGTTGAATTGCGGGCTGACATCAGAGAGATGCCGCAATGGGCATTTACCGGGGATGGGTCCAGTACGGTCGGGTTGAAGGCGTGATCCTGAATCATCAAAATACGAGAACCTCTAAATCTGCTCCTTATAGACAAGATAAAGACGTGCGTTGATCCGTTAAGTGAAGATTTCATGAGGCATCTTGGGAAGTGATGGTCTGCTTCGGATGCCTTGTTTTCTTTGATGGACATTCTATGATGAAAACGTTTCTGATCCGTTTGAAAGGAAAGCCGGCAGCCCGGATTGAGGCAGAATCCCTGTCGGCCCTGACCGCGCTCGAACAGCTGAAGGCGGGCGGGCTGGACAGGGTCGTGGCCGTAAAGGTAAACGGGGTGTTGCAGGACCTTTCCTCGGCAATAGAAGACGGGGCCGAACTGGAGCCTGTCTATCTCGAGTCCGACCAGGGCACCGAAATCCTCAGGCACAGTACCTCCCATGTCATGGCCATGGCTGTGAAAGAACTCTTTCCGGGAGTAAAGGTGACGATCGGCCCGGCCATCGAGTATGGATTCTATTATGATTTTGATTATGACAGACCGTTCAGGGAGGATGATCTCGCTGCCATTGAAGAGAAGATGAAAGAGATCGTTCGGGCAGATCTTGCCTTTGCCAGAAAGGAGATGGGGCGCCAGGAGGCGATCGATTTTTTCAGGGATCAGGAAGAGGATTACAAAGTCGAGTTGATCAAAGACCTGGGTTTGGATCATGTCTCCCTCTATACCCAGGGCAGTTTCACGGACCTGTGCCGGGGACCCCACATCCCGTCCACGGGAATGATCAAGGCGTTTCATCTGACCCGGGTTGCCGGCGCCTACTGGCGGGGAGACGAAAACCGCCCCATGCTGAGTCGGATCTATGGTGTGGCTTTTCCTGAGCAGAAGAGCCTGAAAAAACACCTGTACCGGCTTGAAGAGGCGAAAAAACGGAACCACGTGAAGCTGGGACCTCAGCTCGAGCTCTTCAGCACCTATGAAGAGATCGGGGCGGGGATGATCGTCTGGCATCCAAGGGGCGCCATGTTGCGGCATATCCTTGAGGAATTTGAGATACGGGAGCATCTGAGGAGGGGATACGAGCTGGCAAGGGGTCCCCAGATCCTGAAGACGGAACTGTGGAAAAAGTCGGGGCATTTCGAGAATTACCGCGAGAACATGTATTTTACCGAGATCGACACGCAGTCTTACGGCATCAAGCCGATGAACTGCCTGTCGCATATGCTCATTTATGGCTCCAAGCTAAGGAGTTACCGGGATCTGCCCAGACGATACTTTGAATTGGGCACGGTTCACCGGCATGAACGATCCGGTGTGCTGAACGGCCTTTTCAGGGTTCGGGAGTTTACCCAGGATGACGCACATATCATCTGCACGCCGGAACAGCTCAACGACGAGATAAAGGGTGTGCTCAATTTTGTCAAAGAGGTGATGGCTATTTTCCAGTTTGCGTATGACCTGGAGATCAGTACTCGACCGGAAAAATCGATCGGGTCAGACCAGGACTGGGAACTGGCCACCCGGGCCCTCATGAAGGCCATGGAGGATGAGCGGCTGCCGTATGATATCAATGAAGGTGACGGGGCCTTCTATGGTCCCAAGATCGACGTCAAACTGAAAGATGCACTGGAAAGGAAATGGCAGTGCGCTACCATCCAGTGTGATTTTACCCTTCCTGAAAAGTTCGATCTCACGTATATTGGCAAAGATGGGGAAAAGCACCGGCCTGTGATGATTCACCGGGTGATTCTGGGCGCAATTGAGAGGTTTATCGGGGTCTTGATCGAACACTACGCGGGTGCATTTCCCACATGGCTGGCGCCGTTGCAGGCTGTGGCGCTCACGGTAACGGACAGGAATATTCCCCACGCCGAGCGCGTGGTGAAGACCTTGAACGATGCGGATGTTCGCGTTGAGGCCGATTTCAGAAATGAGAAACTGGGTCTCAAGGTCAGAGAAGCGCAACTGAAGAAGGTCCCTTATATGTTGATTGTGGGGGACAAGGAATGCGAGAATGACGGGGTAACCCCCAGGCAGAGGAGCGGTCAAAATCTTTCGCTGATGAATGTGAAGGCATTTATTGACCTGATCAGAGAAGAATGTGAACAAAGGAGGTAATGACCATAGGAAAAAAAGCTGAAGATGTCAGGGTAAATGAACGCATCCGTTCAAAGGTGGTTCGATTGATTTCCGCCGAAGGTGAACAGCTAGGCATCGTGTCCCTGCGTGAGGCCCTGGAAGCGGCCAAAGGCGAAGGACTTGACCTTGTGGAGGTTTCGCCCAATTCGGATCCCCCGGTCTGTCGGGTCATGGACTACGGGAAGTTCAGATATCAGGCAAGTAAGAAGGTTCAGGAGGCTCGAAAGAAGAGCCGAGGCGGCCAGATGAAAGAGATCAAGCTTCGCCCCCACACCGAGGATCACGACCTCACCTTCAAGGTCAAGAATCTCAAGAAGTTTCTTGAGAAGAAACATCGGGTGAAAGTGACCGTATTTTTCAGGGGGAGAGAGATGGCCTACATGAATGCCGGGGAAGAGATGCTGAGGCGTGTTGCTGAAGAGATCTTGGAAGAAGGCTCCATCGAACAGCCGCCGACCAGAGAGGCGAGAAACAGAATGACAATGGTCGTTATCCCGAAATAGAAGATAGCGGGGAAAAAGCTTGAGGACTGGCGGGGTTTCTCCGGCCTTGCAGCTCACTGGGGGCAATGGAGAACAGGCGTCCGTCCGGGTTTCATTCCTATAATGGAGGTAGAGAATGCCCAAGATGAAGACGAACCGTGGCGCGGCCAAGCGGTTTAAGACCACCGGTTCGGGTAAAATCGCAAGAAGTAAGGCCTTTTCAAGTCATATTCTGACAAAGAAGAGTACAAAGCGGAAGCGGAATCTCAGGAAATCGAGTCTGGTGGACGCCACCAACCTGAGACAGGTGGCTCGACTCATCCCATACCGATGAGCCCGTTGGTCGGTATGGAAATCCCGGCCTCCGTACCGGGGCTCTGAATACAGGGTCTGACCTGTTGAATCGAAACGGGATGTTAACGTATTTTTGATCTCCAGTATCGGAGAGGTGCGATGTATCATGCCGGGGTGTGATGAGAGATCATCGCCCTAATGAACGCGTAAGAACCAGGAGAGGTTTGACAATGCCAAGGGTGAAAAGAGGCTTTAAGGCCAGGAGAAGAAGAAAAAAGATATTGAAGGCTGCGAAAGGATACCGGGGAGGACACAGTAAGCAGCTCAGGACAGCCGATACCGCGGTCAGCAGGGCGGGCATGTATGCTTACCGGGATCGGAGGACGCGGAAACGGGATTTCCGCAGTCTCTGGATTGTCAGGATCAACGCCGCTGCCAGGGAACATGGGCTGTCCTACAGTCGCTTCATCGGAGGCCTTCAACGGGCCGGGATTCTTTTGGATCGAAAGGTGATCGCCGATATGGCGGTGAATGATCCGGCTGCCTTTTCTCAGTTAGTCAGCATGGCCCAGTAACCCCCCTCGGATTTCCAACAGATAAGCTGATGAAAGAGCAACTCCTTGAGCTGAAAGCACGTGCTCTGAAGGAAATTGACGCGATTACCGATCTGCCGGCGCTCGAGCAATTCAGGATCAAATACCTGGGAAAAAAGGGCCGACTCACCTCTTTCATGAAGCGTGTCGGCGGACTGTCGCCCGAAGAACGTCCCGAAATGGGGAAGCTGGCCAACCTGGTCAAAACGGACCTCTCGCAGCGTTTTCAGGAGGTAAAGGAGGCCCTGGGTTCCGGGAAGAGGGGAAGCGCCGGATTCATCGATGTGACGCTGCCCGGAAGGGAGCCCCTTCGTGGACACCTTCATCCGATCACGCTGGTCATAGGCGAGGTCTGCAGGATCTTCTCGAGAATGGGATTCAGGGTGGTCAAAGGCCCCAACGTCGAATGGGATTACTATAATTTCGAGGCCCTCAACATCCCCAGGGACCATCCCGCCCGGGATATGCAGGATACCTTCTACATATCCGATAATGTCGTTCTGAGAACCCACACCTCTCCGATGCAGGTCCGGGTGATGGAATCCCGGAAGCCCCCTGTCAGCATCATTGCCCCCGGCAAGGTCTATCGACGCGATTCAGACGTTTCACACACCCCCATGTTCCACCAGGTGGAAGGGCTCCTGGTGGATAAAGGTGTGACTTTCGGCGATCTGAAGGGGACCCTTGCCGGTTTTGTTCACCAGATGTTCGGCCGTGACACCCGGCTGCGTTTCAGACCCAGCTTTTTCCCCTTTACAGAGCCGAGCGCTGAGGTGGACATCCGCTGTGTCATGTGCGGTGGAGACGGGTGCAGGACGTGCTCGCACACCGGCTGGCTGGAGATATTGGGCTCCGGGATGGTGGATCCCGAGGTGTACCGGTTCGTGGATTATGATCCGGATGTCTACTCCGGGTTTGCATTCGGAATGGGAATCGAAAGGATTGCCATGCTCAAATACGGGATCGATGACATTCAGCTTTTTTTCAAAAACGATGTGAGATTCCTGAAGCAATTTTAGGGGGATTGAGGGATTGAAGGATTGATGCTTAACAGACTCCTTTAATTCCTGAATTCCTTAATTCCAAATTCCTTAGTTAGATGGCCGTATATGAAGGTAAGTCTGAACTGGATAAGGGAATACGTCGATATTGAGATGTCGCCTGTTGATCTGGGTCATCTCCTGACCATGAGGGGCCTGGAGGTTGAAGGGATGGATGCGGCAGGACAATCCCTCGCCGACATCCTTGTGGGCCGGATTCTTAACGTGAGGACCCATCCCGATGCGGAACGTCTTTCAATCTGCACCGTCGATGCCGGAATAAAGAGGGTCGAGGTCGTCTGTGGCGCATCCAACGTCGCTGAGGGCGCTCTGGCGCCGCTGGCCCTGCCCGGCGGCAGACTCCCGGATGGCAGGCTGATAGAGGAAACGCGCATCAGGGGGGAGGTTTCAGAGGGTATGCTCCTGGCAGAAGACGAAATGGGCCTCACGGATGACCATACAGGCATCATGATTCTCGACCCGGATCTGGTTCCGGGCGCGAAGTTCTATTCGGCCTTTCCGTTTCCCGACACGGTATTTGATATTGCGATAACGCCGAACCGGCCTGACTGCGCCAGTGTGCTGGGGATAGCGAGAGAGATTGCGGCCGCTACCGGGAAGACCCTGCGGAGGCCCGAAATCCGGGTAGATGAGAGGGGGCCTTCGATCGAAAAACTCACGAGCATCACGATTCTGGACCCTGACGGGTGCCCCCGTTACGCAGCAGGAATCATTCAGGGCGTAAAACCGGGACCCTCACCTTTCTGGATGCGGTACCGGCTCCATCAATCCGGGGTCCGGAGCATCAGCAGCCTGGTCGACGTGACCAATTATGTGATGTTGGAGATGGGGCAGCCGCTGCATGCCTTTGACTATGATCGGCTGAAAGAGAACAGGATTGTGGTCAGGAGGGCGGAAGAAGGGGAAAGCTTTATGACGCTGGACGGTCAGAGCCGGAAAATGACCCGTGAAAACCTCATGATTTGTGATGGAGAGCGGGCCGTTGCCCTGGCCGGGATTATGGGCGGCCTCAATTCAGAAATCTTTGCCGGCACTGAGAATGTCCTGGTAGAAAGCGCTTTCTTCGATCCCGTAACCATTCGAAGGGGCTCCAAAGGTCTTGGGCTTTCTACAGAGGCTTCCTATCGCTTCGAGAGAGGGGCCGATATCGGAGGCGTTGGGTCTGCATTGAAGCGGGCGCTCTCCCTCATGTGCCGATTGTCAGGGGGAAAGATCGCACGAGGCCTCGCTGACAATTATCCGAAACCGTGGGACCCGCCCTGGATTCAGTTCCGGAAAGACCATGCCGACCGTATCCTGGGAACTTCCCTGTCACAGGGACTCATGAAAGGCTATTTAGAGGCCCTTGAAATGGAAGTCCGTGATCTTGGCGAGAATGAACTGGCCGTCAAGCCGCCCTCGTTCCGGGTGGATGTTACCCGGGAAGTGGACCTCATTGAAGAGGTGGCGAGATGCTACGGATTCGACCGGATACCGCTCACCTACCCCAGTATCAGGCCGTCTGAGGAGGGGGACCCGGCCGAACTCGTTCTTCAGGATCAGATACGATCGATCATGACAGGTCTCGGTTTTGCCGAGATCATTACCTACAGCTTTATCTCCCCGGAATCTGCGGATATCCTTGGCGCGGGGGGAGACAGCTGCCTGAGGTCCTTTGTCACCCTCCTGAATCCTCTGACGGTCGATCAGTCCGTGCTGCGCACCTCCCTCATTCCGGGGCTCATGGGTGCGGTGAAGACCAACATGATGCATGACCGGAAGGGCCTGAGGCTTTTCGAATGGGGAAAGACATTCGTACGCGGCGGAGAAGATCAGCTCCCTTTGGAAAGGGTCTGTCTATCGGCAATAATGATCGGACTGTACCAGGAGAAATCGTGGTATCATGATGAGAGGTATTGCGATTACTATGATATGAAAGGGGCGGTTGAGGCGCTTTTAAAGGGAATAGGCATCCGCGAGGTTCGTTTCAAAAGGGAGCAGGGCGCGCCGGGATACGATAATGATGTGACATCAGGCATTTACTGCTCAGAGGTCCGCATCGGGCGGATGGGAAAGGTCTCCTCAGGCGTGATGCACGCATACGATCTGAAAGATGAAACCGCCTATGTTTTTGAACTCGACGTCAAACCGGTTTTGACGTTGTTTACCGGCACAAGACAATTTCGTCCCATCCCCAGATTTCCCGCTGTCTTCAGGGATCTCTCGTTCCTGGTAAAACGGCGAATAGAAAGCGCCACGCTCGTTGAGATCATCCGGAAAGAGGGGGGCGGTCTGCTGGAGTCTGTTCAGGTATTCGATCTTTATGAAGGAGAGAGGATCGATCCTTCGGAGAAGGCCATCGCGTTCAGGATATCTTACAGATCTGCGCACGAAACGCTTGAAGGCGAACGGGTCAACCGTTTGCATGAGGCGATTATTGCAAAGATCAGAAAAGAGACCGGAGGCAGATTAAGGGAGGGTTGAGACAATGGTCCACATTCCTGAGAACAGGCGATACTTCCGTATCGGGGAGGCCAGCCGCATCGTGGGCGTCGAGCCGTATGTATTGAGGTACTGGGAAAACGAATTCCCCCAGTTGAGACCCAGAAGGGCCGACTCCCGGCAGAGGACCTACCAGAAAAAGGATTTAGAGACCCTTCTTGAGATAAAGCGGCTCCTTTATGAGGAGCGCATGACCATTGAAGGCGCCAAATTGCGGCTCAAGAAGGAACGGAGCGAGCCGTCAACGACAGGGCACCCGTTTTTCAAAGAGCTGAAGGGAGAACTGCACAAGATACTGGATGCGCTCAGCTAGGTTAGGCGCTTCGTTCCGGTTCTTCCTGCAGGCGGTTTGCACCTTATTAGCTGTTTATCTTGTCACGGAGAACACCGGAGGTCTTGAATACAACGACCCGTCTCGCCCTCAGTTGCAGGTCTTCAGTGGTTTGAGGATTTCTCCCCCGCCGTGCGGATTTTTCTTTGACGACAAACTTCCCGAAACCGCTGATCAGGAGGTTTTCCCCCCTTTCCAGGGTTCCTTTAATGAGTTCAAGGAGTCCTTCCGCTACCGTTCGGGATTGGCTCTTGCTGAGTCCCACCTGATGATAAATCGTGTCAATGATCTTTTCTTTGGTCAGGGCCACCTTATGATCCTCCTCATTGTTGCCGCAGGGTGAAAACCACCTAAGTCTTAAATTTTTAGGGAAAAATATACTCCTGCTGACGGTTGTGTCAAGCATTTTTTAACGTTCTGAACTTTTCTTTCAGTTTATCGTTGACGAATTTAGGAACGAGACCGCTCACATCGCCCCCAAAGCTTGCCGCCTCCTTGATAATGGTGGAACTGATATAGAACCATTTGTAGTCGGTCATCAGGAAGACGGATTGAACATCGCGGTTCAGCTTCCGGTTCATCAGTGCCATCTGGAATTCATATTCAAAATCTGAGAGGGCCCGGAGACCCCTCAGAATGATGTTTGATTTTTTTTGGATCACATAATCGACCAATAATCCGTCATAGGTGTCTACCTCAATATTCGGGTTCCCCTTCAATGCCTCATGGATCATCCCTATCCTTTCATCTACGGAGAAAAGGGGCTCCTTATTGGGGTTATTCAGGATGGCGATAATCAGGCGGTCAAATATGTCCAGACCCCGTGATACAATGCTGAGATGCCCGTTGGTAATCGGGTCAAAGAATCCGGGGTAAATGGCGGTCTTTTTACAGATGTTCATGCCTCGTTCAACTCCTGCTGACGGGTGGATAAGACGAGCGTACGGTTACGGGAATTCCTCAATTCCTCAATCGCCCAATTCATATATACTGATCTTTGTGTCTCCATAGATCCGGAAATGAACCCCTGGAAGCCCTGGAAAAGAAGATGGCAGTTCAGTCTTCCTGCCTGTTTCAATAACGACCTTGGCCCCGGCTGAAAGTCTTTTCCCTCTCAAGATCTCGGCAACCACGCTCGGCACAATATCTCTGGCATAAGGCGGATCCAGAAAGACAAGATCAAATGTTGTTCTCAAAAAGTCGTCTTCCCAGGGGATTCCTTTTTCCAGATCCCTCATCAGGACCCTGCTGCAGCGCCGGCGACCGCAACGCTCAACGTTTTTCCTGATGAGTTCAATGGCTTCAATCCGGTTATCGATAAAAACAGCGTAAATCGCGCCCCGGCTCAGGGCCTCCAGGCCAAGGCTTCCCGTGCCTGAAAAGAGATCCAGCACGTGAGTTCCAGACAGGTCCTGGCCCAGAATATTGAAGACAGCTTCCCGCACGCGATCAGCGGTTGGCCGGATGAGGCGACCTCTCGGGCCCAAGAGGATCCTTCCCCTTGACCGGCCCCCGGTGATTCTCATGCTGCTCCTCTTTAATTACAGGCGTCACCTGCAGAACAGGGCCTTTTCTTCCGCTGTGATTTCATGGCAGATACCCGATAACGGTTTGGCCTGCCTTAACCTTTTGCCTGACCTGAACAGCAATGCTGCTGTCGCAGGGAAGGTATACTTCCAGCCGTGAACCGAACCTGATAAGCCCGAAACGCTGTCCTGTTTCTACATGTTCCCCCTTTTCGATCCAGCATGCGATTCGCCGTGCGATCAGACCTGCGATCTGGATAAAGGCGATCCGTTCATTATGCCCGGTCGTCAATGTGATTGTGTTGTTTTCATTTTCCCTGGAGGCCTTGTCCAGGTTTGCGGAAAAGAATTTTCCAGGGTGATAGGCGATCTCCTCAATGACTCCGCCGATGGGGATCCGGTTTACGTGAACATTGAAAATGGACATGAAGATGCTGACTCTGACCGCTGCCCGGCCGATCGGGCTGTCCTGTCCGTCGAGACGGTGGACCTCCAGAACCGTTCCATCAGCAGGCGTGAGGACCGCCTTCTCCTCAACGGGGGCATGTCTGCGCTCAGGATCCCTGAAAAAGAAGATGATAAAAAGGGCAATGATCCCGATGAGTATCGAGACATGAAAGAGGCCCAGACAGGCAAGGAGGATGCTCAGTCCGCTGCCGGCAAGGATGAAGGGGACCCCTTCTCTTGCCACCGGCCATGTGTTGTGAACGCGTGAATTGTCCAATTTGCAGCTTGATGACCTTTCTTGTCAGGGCCTTGTCGTTGCGTGCGGATCGGGCATAAGCTCTCTTAAGAAAGCGGATCGACCATCTAACGGGCTGGGACTCTATCTTATCTCGATCCTTTTTGTCAATCCCCTTCCGTGAGGGGACGCCTGAGCTTCGAGCTGCGCTTCTTGTGCCGGCATGGCCCCGGGCCAATGGAAACAGCTCTATATTGATTGACGATTATAAACGACCCATGGCAGCAATTCCGCATTCCACGGGATTTTCGCTGTGAACCAGGAGCCGAACCGGGCCTCAAACGGCGGCGAATGGATTGGGCCGGATGTCAGGGGAACGGAGATAGACCGGAATCAGGTCAGAGGGATCATCCAGATCACCATGAAGGAGCCTGTTAAGCGCCAGCGTCCCGACCGCAGAGGCCCTCAGACACCAGCAGTGGGCCGGCGCCAGCACTGCCTGCCGCCCCAGCAGATCCTTCAGCCGGGTCCCCTGGTTCGGGTAATCGTTTCCCACAAAAAGGGCGGGCGTGCGGAACAGGGGAGGGAGTTCGTCAAATTTCACCCAGGTATCTTCACAGGTCCTTTTCAGATGCCTTTCGCTGTCCCAGACAAATCGGGCCACAAAGGCCTCGTCCTTCCTCGAATGGAGAATGGGAACGAGGGGTAGATCTGAATACGGGACTTGAATCGCCATGGCCTCAAGGGTTGACACGCCGACAATGGGAACCCCAAGGGCCTGGCACAATCCTTTTGAAAGAGAGATCCCTATCCTCAGGCCGGTAAAGCTTCCAGGGCCGGTCGCAACGGAGATGCACGTTACCTCGCGGATCTCCCGTGCCGAGGAATCGAGAAGGAACTGAAGCGCCGGCATCAGGTTCCTAAAGTGTCCCTTTTTCTCAGTCGCCAGGTGTTCTGCCAGGAGGGCGCCGCTTTCAGAGAGAAGGGCAAGGGAGAACTGGAGGGCGGATGTGTTGATGGCCAGGATCATATGCGTATTTGAGCTTGTCGAGTTGGCGGTTGAAGATCAAGGGGTTACAAGCAACAATCATCCGGGTGTCACTCAAGAAGCCGTTTGATATCGTTATAGACAACGAAAACCATCAGCAGCACAAGGAGAAAGATCCCCATTTTCTGGAGAAGTTCACGTTTTTTGATATGGAGCGGTTTTCCGATGAACAGCTCTATTAAAAGCAGGACGATAAACCCGCCATCCAGGATCGGTACGGGAAGGAGGTTCAGGATGCCCAGGTTAATGCTGATAACGGCCGTAAAAGGGATCAGATGCACCCAGTTTTCCTGGGCCAGCTGGCCGGTCATCTGGCCGATAAGGATCGGTCCGCCCACCGTCTCGAACGGAATGACCCTCTGGACAAGTTTTACTACGGTCAGACAGGTCAGCTCGATGATTTCCCAGGTTTTTCGGAACCCCTCTGCGACGGCCCCCAGGGGACCGGGATCCATCTTGTCGAATTTACCGGCTGCAACGATCCCGATAAGAGGCGATCGAACCTCTTCGCCGAAGATGTTCCGGGTCACCGAAATTTCCGGGACTACCGTGACTGTCGTATATGCATCCGCTCTTTTTATTTTTACCTGAATGGGTTGTCCCGTATTTCCCTGTATAAGCGCTTTAATCTGCTCCCAGTTCCGTGTGTCCTGACCGTCCACGGACACAATGACATCCCCTTTGAGGAATCCTGCCTTGCTGGCCGGCGAATCGTCTCTGACCTGCCCGATTTCCGTGGTCATCACATGGATCCCGGCCACCATATAAAAACCGCAGAAGATGACCAGGGCGAGAAGCAGGTTGAACAGGGGACCCGCAGCGACAATGGCGATCCGTTTCGCCACATGCTTGTTGCTGAAGGATTTCGCTTCGTCTTCAGCGGAGAGGGGCTCTTCCTCTTCATCGGCGTTTTCTCCCAGCATTTTCACATAGCCCCCCAGGGGGAGCGTGGAAATAAGGTACTCTGTTTCTCCCACCTGTTTGCCTATCAGTTTCGGACCGAAGCCCAATGAGAATTTGAGGACCTTTACGCCAAAATACTTGGCGGCCAGAAAATGACCCAGCTCGTGAAAAAATATCAGTACACCGAGTACCACGAGGAAAGGGAGGATGTAGTAAAGAAAAAAGTGCATGATTCAACCTGAATCCTTAAAAAGATTGACGTTCTAACCTGATGGGGTCCTGTCTTGTATTTTTCCGTCCAGAAACTTGAGGGCCGTGTCCCGTGCCCACCTGTCTGCGGCCATAACCGCCTCAATGCTTTCCACGGGAGAGGGGACATGGGCATCCATGGTCTTTTCTATCAGGGCCGGGATATCCAGAAAACCGATCATTCCCCTCAGAAAGGCGTCGACCGCGATCTCATTGGCGCCGTTTAAAACAGCAGGCATGCTTCCCCCGGTTGCCGCTGCTTGCAAGGCCAGTTTCAAACACCTGAATCGTTCCATGTCCGGTTTCTGAAAGCTGAGGTCCCCGATTTTTTCCAGATCCAGCCGGGGAAGACTGTTGCTGAGATGTCGTGGATAAGCGAGGGCGTAGGCGATCGGAATCGTCATGTCAGGAATGCCCATCTGACCGATAACAGAGCCGTCCCTGTATTCCACCATGGAGTGCAGGATGCTCTGAGGATGAATCAGAATATCTATCTGATCCATTTCCAGATCAAACAACCATCTGGCCTCAATGACCTCAAGCCCTTTGTTCATCAGGGTCGCAGAATCAATGGTGATTTTGGGGCCCATTTGCCAGTTGGGATGCCTGAGGGCCTGAGCGGCTGTGATATCGTGCATCCTGTCAAGGGGGAGGTCCCTGAAAGGTCCTCCTGAAGCGGTCAGGATCACCCGTTTGATGTCTTCGCGCCGGTGTCCCCTCAGAGACTGTAGTATTGCACTGTGTTCACTGTCGATCGGGAGAATGGTCACACCCCTGTTTCTGGCTTCCGTCATGACCAGAGGTCCGGCCATAACCATGGTTTCCTTGTTGGCAAGGGCGATATTCTTTCCGGCCCTGATGGCCTCATAGGTAGGTATCAGGCCCGCTGCACCAGTCATGGCAGAGACAACCGTATCGACGCCTTCAAGGGTTGCCAGGCGCACGAATCCCTCGACACCAAAAAAGACCTCGGGGGCTTTGTTTGCCGGCAGTCGGGAAGTGATCCCTGCTGCGACCGATTCATTGAGAACAGCCACGGCCTCAGGCCGGAAGGCCTGTATCTGGTCTAAAAGGAGTTCCCCGTTCCTGCCGGCCGAAAGGGCCACAATCCTGTATTCCTCCGGGTGCGTTCTGGCCACTTCGAGGACACAGACGCCGATGGATCCGGTTGCGCCTAACAGGGCGATTTTTTTCATGGGTACGCTCCGCCGCAGATGAATCGTGAGTGATGATGAAGCATGTGCATCAGGCTATGATGACCCCAGATCAAAAGAGAGATAGACATACAGCACGGGGACGGCAAAAAGGAGGCTGTCTATTCTGTCGAGCATGCCTCCGTGCCCCGGGAGAATACGGCCTGAGTCCTTTACACCGTGGTTTCGCTTCAGCATCGATTCGCAGAGGTCGCCGATCTGGCCCGCTGCGGACAGGATGCCCGCAAGGATCAGCACCTTCAGATCCAGAGGGCAGGGGCCGATGAGACGAATGAAGAGGGATGCCGACACGATACCCGAGACCAGCCCGCCGATGGCCCCCTCCCAGGTCTTGTTCGGACTGACGGCTTCGTACAGCTTGTGCCTTCCCAGGAGTCTCCCGAAATAAAAGGCGCCCGTGTCGCTCGCAAAGATAACCGTCAAGAGGAAAAATATCCAGAGCGGTCCTTTCGGACGTACGTCAATCAGTATCAGGAGGGCAAGGGGCAATGCCGTGTAAACAGGGCCGAAGAGTGTCCTGCCGAGATCTTCCGCAGCATGTTTTTGTGGAAGCGCCAGCATGAACGATGTCATCGGAACCAGGGCCCACAGCAGTATAATGGCCGGCACAAACATGATCTGGCGAAGGTAAACGGCAGCGAAGAGCAAAAATGTCAGAAGATAGGAGGCACAGAGGACATGCTTCGGGAGGCGTGCTGCGGTCATGGCATAATATTCCATGAGTGCCCCGAGAGAGGCAGCGCAGATGACCGAATAGAACAACCATCTGGGACCTGGGCCTACAAGAAAGATGAGTATCGGTAAGGCAATTATGGCTGTCAGCCATCGTTTCAGATGCATCATTTCCTACCGGCGCTGTTGTTCACCCGGCTCCCACTCAGGCTTCTTAGCCCTTGCTCTCCGCCCCCCTGCCTCCAAAGCGCCTGTCCCGCTTCTGATAGTCCCGGATCGCCTCCAAATACTCGTTTTTGCCGAAATCAGGCCACAGGGTGGGGGTGATATAGATTTCACTGTATGAGATCTGCCACAGGAGGAAGTTGCTGATACGGTATTCGCCGCTGGTCCTGATCAGCAAATCAGGGTCCGGCATTCCTGATGTATAGAGCGCATCTGAGACCATCTGCTCGGTGATGTCATGCGCACCGATTTCGCCGCGTTGTACCCGTCCTGCAATCTTCGATACGGCGTCGAGGATCTCCTGCCTGCCCCCGTAGCTGAGGGCCAATGTCAGGGTCATCCGGCTGTTGCAGGAGGTCTTTTCGATGGTGTCCAGAAGGATGTCCCTGGTGCGTTCGGGAAGCCTTGACGTCCTGCCTATGGTCTTGAGCCTGATTCCGTTTTCCTGCATCTCTCCCAATTCGTTTTTTAGGAACCGGTTAAGGAGTTTCATGAGCGCCTTAACTTCGTGCGCGGGTCTTTTCCAGTTTTCTTCTGAAAAGGCATAAAGGGTGAGCCATCGGATACCGATTTTACGGCTCAGTGTCACGATTTCTCTCACAGCGTCGGCGCCCTGCTGGTGCCCCCGGATGCGGCTGAGCCCCTTCTTTTTTGCCCACCGGCCATTGCCGTCCATGATGATGGCGACATGATCAGGCAACTGTCTCAAATCAATGGGTGTCATGGTGTTTTATCAAAAACGCTGGTCAGAACAATGTGCAAAGAAGCGTGGGGCGGAGGATCAAAATTCTATGATCTCCTTTTCTTTACGGGAGGTTATCTCATCGATTTTCTTAATGAACTCATCCGTTATTCTCTGCACTTCATCCTGCGCCCGGTAGAACTCATCTTCTGAGATCTCCTTTTCGTTCTTGAGTTCCTTGAACATGTCGTTGGCTTCCCGTCTCAGATTGCGGATCGAGATGCGGTTCTCCTCGGCCATCTTCTTTGCCAGCCTGGCCAGCTCTTTCCTTCTCTCTTCTGTCAATGGCGGGATCGAGATCCTGATGATCTTGCCGTCGTTTGCAGGGGTGAGACCCAGTTCGGATTTCAGAATGGCCTTTTCGATGTCGCCGATAATGGACAGGTCCCAGGGTTGAATGGTGAGGAGACGGCTATCCGGAACAGCCATGGACGCCACCTGCTCCAACGGCATCTGGGTGTCATAGCAGTCGACCTTGATGCCTTCCAGAAGGGCGGTTGAGGCCCGCCCTGTCCTGATTCTCTTATAGTCCCTTTCAAGGGCCTCGGCAGTCCTGGTCATTTTCTGACGCATTTCAGAAAGGATTTCGTCCTTCATGGTGCTTCTCCTCTCCTGCTCCGGCCTACAGGCCGCAACCCAATTAAGGCCATGTCGTTTGAGGTTGGAGGACCGCTTCGTCTGAGGTTGGAGGGAAGAAATTTATTGCCTCAAACCTCCCTCCTCCAACCTCCAACATCTTCGCTTCCTGTGCAGAAGTTACAAACAAAGACGCCAAACCGGACAGACAGGCAGTACGAGTTCCAAAATGGAACCCCGGTGACATGAGAAACCGGATGTCACCGGGCGGGCATGGCGCTGCGGCAAAAATCAGCCCTCAGCTTCACCTAACTGAAATCGGACAAATCGTCGGATGACGATGTTTTCGCCTGTCTTGGCGATCAACTCGTTCAACAGGTCCTGAACCGTGATGTCCGGATTCTTTACAAAAGGCTGTTCCAGAAGGCATGCCTCGGAATAGTATTTGTTGAGTTTACCTTCCACGATTTTTTCAATGACCTTTTCAGGTTTTCCAGATGAATTGGCCTGGGACGCATAGATCTCTTTCTCTTTTTCCAGGACATCCCCGGGCACGCTGTCCCGATCGATGGCGAGCGGGCTTGTCGCGGCAACCTGAATAGCGATATCTTTTACAAAGTTGGTGAAATCATCCGTTTTGCCTGTGAAGTCTGTTTCACAGTTCGCCTCGACCAGCACCCCGATTTTTCCCCCTGCATGGATATAGGCCTGCACCTGACCCTGGGAGGTGGCGCGTCCCCCGCGTTTCTTGGCCGTTGCAATGCCCTTCTTTCTCAGATAGTCGATGGCCTTGTCAATGTCTCCGTTGCATTCCGAAAGCGCTGTCTTGCAATCCATTATGCCAACGCCGGTCTTTTCTCTCAGTTCTTTGATGGTTGAAGTCGATATCGTCAATTTGTACCCCCCAGTCGATGGTTAATTTGTGATGATTGAATGGTGCTTTCCGGCTGGTCCTCCCTCCGGCGGGCGGGTCGTCCGGCGGTCCTTCCGATGAATGTCTTTGAATCGACAGTTATGGCTGATCAGACACGGCTTGGTGCTCATCCATCGTTTCCCCGGCTTCAGAAGCCCCGGTTTTTGGCAGGACAATGATTTCGGGCCCATCCTCCGCTTCAGCAGCGCGAGGGGTTTCGGCGGCCTCAGCTTCGGAAGCTTCCTGCTCCTTTCTTAAGGCATCTTCTTCTCTTAACCGCTGCTCTGCGATATTATGGCCTTCGATGCAGGCGTCTGCAATCTTGGAACATATGAGCCTGATGGCACGAATGGCATCGTCATTGCCCGGTATAAGAAAGTCGATTTCATCCGGATCGCAGTTGGTGTCGGCGATGGCAACAACAGGGATGCCGAGCTTTTTGGCCTCCTTGACGGCTATTTTTTCCCTCTTGGGATCGACAACGAACAATGCTCCCGGGAGTTCATCCATATTCTTGATTCCACCGAGATTCTTCTCGAGTTTAAACAGTTCCTTGTTCATCTTCAGAATTTCTTTTTTCGTATACCGTTTGATAGAGCCGTCCTCTTGCATCCGTTCGAGTTCTCTAAGGCGGGAGATGCTTCTCTTGATCGTCTGGAAGTTGGTGAGGGTGCCTCCCAGCCATCGGTTGACCACATAGAACATACCGCACCGCTCACTTTCTTCCACAACAGATTCATGTCCCTGTTTTTTGGTGCCGACAAAAAGCACGGGGTATCCTTCAGAGACTGTCCTGACAATGAAATCATAAGCGATCTTAATGAGTCTCACCGTCTTCTGAAGGTCAATGATGTGGATCCCGTTTCGCGCACCGAAGATGTACGGTTTCATTTTGGGATTCCAGCGTCTTGTCTGGTGACCAAAGTGCACACCTGCTTCCAGAAGTTGTTTCATGTTGATAATTGCCGCCATTCTATCCTCCTTGATTGTGAGATCGACTCGGATCTCATTGCCGGTTTTTCCTCGGTTCGGAGACTCTGTTGCCCATAAGGCGGCAGAGCACCTGGCAGAAGTCCAAACCTGTGTTTTTCGCCAATTGACCTTTTTAGCCCCGCCGCAGCGGGGGAACGCCATCTCTGATGAACCTCTTCCTCCAATGGACCGATAAACGCCATTTCTCCAACATCGGGGTTGCGCTGCTCCGCCTGATCTGGTATGCTCTGACAGGAACCGCTGTCAGAGGCTTCGGGGCTCTTTGCCGTTTTCACCATGGCATGCCCGGGCTTGAAATACCTCGGATTTGTCGATGAGGCTCAAAAATTCATAAGTTTGTAGATATAACATCGGCTCTTTTGATTTGCAAGAAAAAAATGGGAAAACCGGAGCGCTGACACGTGACACCCGGAATCCGAAACCTGAATCCGTCATCTGCAATGAATGATGCATTCGCAAAAAGTCAATCCCGCCACGGCGGGACTCGCGCAAAGACGCAAAGCACGCAAAGATATCTTTAATATTTCAAATAGATTAGCCCTGTGTTCTCTGGGAGCTCTGTGAGAAATATCACTTTTTACGAGACCATCAATGAATCAACATGGATGCACCCCTTAAAAAAGGCTCCCCATGGGCCTCTTATCCTGTTTTCAGATGGCTGAAATGTTACGAAAGGATTGTTATGGACGAAAAGATCAAGAAGGGAATCCGACGGCTGGCCGAAGATGCCGAGGCTGGCATCGCCCGGACTGTCCTGCGCTGGAAATACAAGAAAGAGGGGGTATCACCTCCAGGGGACGATGTGCTCGAAACCCGTTCCCGAGCGGTTGCCGACCAGGCCCGTCATGTGATTTCAAACAGGGGGAAAAACGTCTGGAACGCGTTCAGGAAGGTCTATGCCCAATCCGGGGTCAAGGAGGACCCAGACGAGTGATATACAGCAGACAGCTGCTTGACATCAGAAGAGATCTGGACCAGGCCGAAAGGGAGAGCCTTTCGCCATGGGCCTGCCTCAGCCGCGATGCCGCAAGAAAAGAGGATGACCCTGATATCGACCAGGGACACAGACAGAATTTTTCAGTGGATTCCGATCGGATCCTGCATTCGCTGGCTTACTCCCGGTATATCGATAAGACCCAGGTTTTCTATCTCATCGAAAACGATCATATTACCCACAGGGTCCTGCACGTGCAACTCGTATCCAAAATCGCAAGGACCGCGGGCCGCCTTCTTCATCTCAATGAAGACCTGATCGAGGCCATAGCCCTCGGGCACGATATCGGGCACGCACCGTTTGGTCATGACGGGGAGAAATTTCTCTCGGAATTGTGTGAATCCCATCATATCGGTCGATTTCTCCATAATATACAGGGCGTCCGCTTCCTGCAGAAGATCGAAAGGAAGGGAAAGGGGTGGAATCTGACATTGCAGGTTCTGGACGGGATCCTTTGCCATGACGGGGAGATTCATTCCCAGTATCTCGAACCCAGATGGGAGAAGTCCTTTGATGCCCTGACTGAGGAGATGCGGGAAAAGGCGCAGGATCTTAACATGGAGCTCCTGCCCATGACATTGGAGGGGTGCGTGGTCAGGATGGCGGACACCATCAGCTATATCGGACGGGATATCGAAGATGCCATCAGGCTCGGCCTGATCAGCCGTCGGGATATCCCCGAGGATTGTCGAGAGGTGCTGGGAGATACGAACGGAACGATCGTCTATACCCTTGTGGAGGACCTTGTCGCCAACAGCCTCGATAAGCCGTATCTCAGCTTCAGCGGCGACGTGGGATCGGCGTTGAAAAAGCTGAAGCTGTTTAATGAAGAATCCATCTACAGGGATTCCAGGGTCAAGGCGCAGACGGAGAAGATACATCTCATGTTTCATCTGTTATTTGAGAAATATCTTGAGGACCTTGAGATGAGCAATTCAGACTCCGACATCTTTAAAGGTTTTTTGGATGGGATGTCTCATCAATATGTCAAGCATATGGCGCCTGCTGCCATTGTCCGCGATTTTGTTGCAGGCATGACGGATGAATACTTCCTGGGGCAGTGCCGGAAAAAACTCATTCCTGAGACGCGGCCGGCATTTTCAGTCTGAGGCCCGCGGGGGACAGTGTGTGCGCGGAAAGCCACGACTGTTTTTTGATAAATTTTGTTGACAAAAGGAGTGCGACGGACTAATTGTGTATTCGCAATGCGGGGCCTGCTGCCCGTTTCATGCTGAAATATAGGGCATTATTCTTTAAGAAAATACAAAATTCCTATCTCTCGAATAAAGCCTTTGAATAAAGGATTTCAAATCAAATACCATGAGAATGCTCAACCGGGTGTTTCCGGATCCGCTTTCGTGAGACACATTGCCGCCATTGCTGTTTCCTGTTGAGGCATGAGATACACTGCATACATAATGATAGAACACAATTCCTTTTATCCTGAATGCAATCAGAGCCGAGTCTTTTCGTGGTCCGATCCCTGGTGGTTGACGCGCTGCCGATAAGCAGCCGTTTTAAAGATCCGATTGATCTGCACGAACCCACGCCGGAACGTGTGGCGCGACGTGCAGATAATTTGTAATCAAGAAAGTGCAGGCCCTGCATGCAGTTCTCGTCCGCCGCGGTCAGCAGGTGAGCCTGATGCGAGGCGCCGGTCACTGACGATTGCGAGATCACTTCATATTATTTTCATAACAGAAGAGCCAGACAACATTTTAACCGCAAAATGGAGGCCCGTGATATGGTTCAGGGGGGGGGACTCAAAGAAGGCGAGACCATTCTGAGGATTGAGGATGTGCATATGTATTTCGGCAAGGTGGCCGCCCTGGCCGGGGTGAACCTGAACGTCAGGAAGGGAGAAATTCATTCGATTATCGGGCCGAACGGGGCTGGAAAGACCGTCATGATGAACTGCATCAACGGGCTGTATAAACCCCAGAAGGGAGAAATCTATTTCAAAGGGGAACGCGTTACCCATCTGAAGCCCTATGCGCGGGCTGAGCGGGGCATTTCGCGCACCTTTCAGAAACTGGAACTCTTTGGCGGCATGTCGGTCCTGGACAACATTCGTTTAGGTCGGCATATCCATCTCAAAAGCGGTATTTTGGCCGGTTCGGTGTACGTGGGGAAGACCCGGCAGGAAGAAATTGCGTCCAGAAAGTTCATTGAAGAAGAGATCATCGACCTTCTCGAGATCGAGAGCATCCGGGACAAGCCTGCCCATATGCTTCCTTACGGACTGCAGAAGCGGGTGGAGCTGGGAAGGGCGCTGGCCCTCAATCCTGAACTCATCCTGCTGGATGAGCCGCTGGCAGGGTTGAATCTGGAAGAGGTGGAGGATATGGCCCGGTTTATCCTTGACATCAATGAAGAGGAACGGTGGAAGGTCACCTGCGTTCTGGTTGAGCACGACATGGGCGTGGTCATGGACATCTCTCACCGGGTCAATGTGCTCAATTTCGGCAACCAGATTATGGACGGCCCGCCCGAGGAGGTTCAGGGGAATCCGGAGGTCATCAAGGCCTACCTGGGTGAAGAGGATTTGTATTCCACAAGGAGGTAACAAACGCAATGGGTGGAAACGGGATGGAAATCACCAAGGAGCTCACGATCCCCAGGCTTTTTGTTACGCAGTGCCGGAAGTACGGCGACAGGAAAGTGGCCATGCGGGAGAAGGAGTTCGGTATCTGGATCCCTTTTACCTGGCAGGACTATTACGACAATGTCAAGTATCTCAGCCTCGGCATGGTCAGCCTTGGTTTGAAACGCGGGGACAAGGTGGCAATGATCGGGGATAATCGTCCTGAGGGGCTCTGGGCCGAGATGGCGGCCCTCTGCGCGGGCGGTGTTGCTGTCTGGCTGTTCCAGGACTGCATGATGGAGGAGGTCAAGTATATCATTGACCACTCGGATTCCAGGTTCTTTTTCGGTGAAACCCAGGAGGAGGTGGACAAGGCCCTGTCCATCAAGGACGAATGTCCCAAGCTGAAAACCATTGTCTGGGATGACCCCAAGGGGATGAGAAACTACCACCAGGAATATCTCATCAGCATCAAGAGGGTTCAGGAGCTCGGAAAGGCGCTGGATCAGAAAGAGCCGGACCTCTTCGAAAAAATGGTGAATGAGGGGACCGGGGATGATGTATGCCTCCTCTTTTACACCTCCGGCACCACGGCCCTTCCCAAAGGGGCGCTGTTGACCCACTGGAACATGCTCACCATGGGCCGGAATCTCATGGCCGTCGACCCCTGTTACGACACCGATGATTTCGTATCGTATCTCCCTTTTGCCTGGATCGGCGAGCAGATGATGTCCATCTCGTGCGGTCTCCAGATCGGATACACCCTCAATTTCCCGGAAGAACCTGAGACCGCCCAGGAAAATATTCGCGAGATCGGCCCCCATGTGATGTTTGCGCCGCCCCGTTTGTACGAGGGGATGACGCGTCAGGTCCAGGTCAAGTATATTGATTCCACCTGGATCAAGAGGAAGGTATATGAATTCGCCACGTACGTGGGGTACAAGGCCGCCAACCTCAGGTTTGAAAAGAAGCCGGTGCCGCTGGGCCTGAGATTCTTGAACTGGGTCGCCTCCATCACCATGCAGAAGAAGCTCAAGGACCACCTGGGCCTGTCAAGACTCCGTCACTGCTACACCGGCGGCGCGGCCATGGGACCGGATCATTTCCGGTTTTTTCATGCCCTCGGCGTCAACCTGAAACAGATCTACGGTCAGACCGAAATCGCCGGCATATCCATCGTGCACAGGGACGGGGATGTCAAATTCGATACGGTCGGGACCCCGATCCCGGAAACAGAGGTCAAGATCACCGAAGAGGGCGAGATCATATCCAGGAGCCCATCCGTGTTCATCGGGTATTACAAGAACGAAGAGGCCACTCAAAAGACCCTTGTGGATGGCTGGCTCTATTCCGGGGACAGGGGATTTATCGACGAAGACGGTCACCTGGTGGTGTTTGACCGGTCCAAAGATGTGATGACCCTCTCAGACGGCAGGCCGTTCTCGCCCCAATACCTCGAAACAAGGCTCAAATTCAGCCCCTTTATCGGGGAGGCATGGGCCATCGGCGACAAGCGGGAATACGTTACAGCTGTCATGTGCATCGATTATGCCGTGGTGGGGAAATGGGCGGATGATAAGAAGCTCAATTATACCAGCTACATGGAACTCTCCCAGAAGCCGGAGGTCTATGACCTGGTGCAGAAGCAGATTGAGGAGGCCAACAGGGATCTCCCTGCAGTTGCCAAGATCCGCAAGTTCGTCAACCTCTACAAGGTATTCGATGCCGACGATGAAGAATTGACACGGACATCCAAATTGAAACGGGCCTTTGTGGAAAATCGGTATAAGGATATCGTAAATGGCCTCTATTCGGGTGCCGACACCGTTCATATGGACACGAAGATCACCTACGAGGATGGAAGGGAGCAGCGGATCAAGACCGATCTGCATATTCAGAAGATCAATGTATGATGGTCTCGTAAAAAGCTATTTGATGCCGTGAGTGGCACTGTAACCGAAAATAACTGAAGCATATCAATATGTTATGCTTTAGTTATTTGAAAGTCGTCACCCCGTTGAATCCCGCCAAATGGCGGGACGGGGTCCAGGTTTTTCATAAGTGGTAGGGAACACTGGATTCCGGCTCCCGGATCAGAGTCCGGGATCCCGCATAGGCGGGACCGGAATGACGAAAAGAGAGCATTTTCGACTTGTTACGAGACCATCAAGGTGTAGAGAGTAGGGAGCAGGAAATAAAACAGGGAGGAAGTTGAGAATGGAGCTGTTTCTGATGAGTTTGACCACAGGCATCATGGTGGGAGGCATCTATGCCTTAGTGGCCCTGGGGTGGGTCCTTATCTACAAGTGCTCGGGCGTCCTCAATCTGGCCATGGGCGAGCTGACCATCATCGGGGCGTATGTGAGCTATACCTTTCACGCCATCGGTGTTCCCTTTATCCCTGCCGTTTTGTTGACCCTGATGGTGGGGATTGCCTTAGGTATCCTGACAGAACGCATCTTCCTGGACAAGCTCATCGGCGAGCCGATTCTGGCCGTTATCATGGTGACCGTGGGGCTCTCCTTTTTCTTAAAGGGCCTTGTAGGATATCTATGGGGTTCCGACACCCGGGTCTTTGATCCCCCTGTTTTCGACATCCACCCGATCTCGGTCGGATTTCTCCAGGTATCCCCTGTCTATCTCTGGTCTTTTATCCTGTCGATTGTCCTCTTGATCGTCTTTGTCTGCTTCTTCAAGTACACGCGATGGGGTCTTTCCATGCAGGCCACGGCCGATGATGAAACGGCCGCGCTTTCTTTAGGCGTGAGCGCCCGGTTCGTGTATGCCGCCGCATGGGCCATTGCATTCATGAGCGCGGGCGTGGGCGGGGCCCTGCTCGGAAACATCAACGGCATCAACGTCTCTGTCGGTTATCTGGGTTTGCTGGTGTTGCCCGCGGTTGTCCTGGGCGGGCTCAATTCCGTGCCCGGGGCCATTGTGGGCGGCATCCTGATCGGCCTGCTACAGAATTTTTCAGGGACCTATCTCGATCAGTATTTTCCGGGCGGGGTCAAGGAGATCGTCCCCTTTGCCTTCATGGCGGTCTTTCTCCTTTTCAAGCCCTATGGCCTCTGGGGTTGGGAGCGGATTGAGAGAGTATAGATTAGGGAATTTCGAACTGAAGAATTGAGGGATTCATTGTGTAATTCCTCAATAACTGAATTCCTAAATTTGACAATTGCGAGGTTTTGCCTATGTCCAGTGTATGGTTGCCCTGTGGGGATTACCACCAGAATTATGCTGAGGATCAGGGATGGTGGCAGTCAACATTCATCAAGGGGAAGATGATCCTGCTCCTGGCCGTTGTTTTTATCGGCATTCCCCTTTTTACGGATGAATACTGGATGAGTGTGGGGACTATGATCGGATATACCGCGATGGGCGCCCTGGGAGTCCAGCTCCTCATCGGGTATTCCGGTCTTCTCACCCTGGGCCATGCCGCCTTTATAGCGGTGGGGGCCTACACCAGCACCATGCTGATACTGCAGTTCCCCTGGCCCCGCTTCCTGCTCGAGTCGGGGCTTGCCTATCCGGTCAGCATCCTTGCGGCCGGGATTGTCGCGGGGCTTTGGAGCGTCCTTTTCGGCCTACCTTCTGTAAAGGTGAAAGGCTTCTACCTGATCCTCACCACCATGGCGGCCCAGTTCATCACCGTGGATTTTATCCTGACCCAGTATATCAGCCAGATCGGCGGCAGGGGCCAGGCCTTTTCCCTCCCCCCCGGCACCATCAAGATAGGGCCCTGGGTCATCGATAATGAACGAAGCGTCTATTACCTCATGGCCGTTCTGCTGACGTTGATGGTCATCGTCCTGGCCAACCTGCTCAGATCCAAGCCGGGCCGCGCCTGGGTAGCCATCCGGGACAATGATATCGCAGCCGAGGCCCTGGGCATCAATATCGTCTGGTACAAGCTCCTCTCCTTTTTCGTGGCCGGGTTTATGGCAGGCGTTGCCGGCGCGTTCTGGGTATGCAACACCGCTGCCCTGAGCCCTGAGCACTTCCAGTGGTTTCTGTCCCTCTGGCTGGTGGGGGTGATTTTGATCGGCGGGGTCGGTTCGATCCAGGGGGCTATCTTCGGATCCATTTTTATGGTTCTCGTCATGGAGCTGCTGCAGATGGCGGCGATTCCGTTGGCCGATTATTACCCCAAGATCCTTATTGATTTCGCCTATATCAAGGATATGGCATTCGGTCTGGCCATCTGTGCCTTTCTCATCTACGAGCCCAACGGGCTGGCCTATCGATGGTGGCAGGCAAAGAACTACTTCAACCTGTGGCCCTTTTCATATTAGACGGACAGGGTCGTTTCGGTATTGAAAGATGATCGGAAGCATCGGATATCCAACGTGGCATGACCGATCGATGTTTTGAGAACTCAACCAAAATGCGAAAGGAGGTGAATCCATTTAATTGTTCGGTTCGGTGAGAGAGGTTCATAGCATGTTTTCATAACAGCAAAGGGGGGAAAATCTATGAAGAAAAGCATTTCTCTAAAGGTGTGGGTAGTGTTGCTGGCGGTGGCTTTCCTGGCAGGGTTTTCGACGATCGCTGCGGCCAAGGAGATCAGGGTCGGCGGGATCATGGATACGACCGGGGCCACATCGGACGTCGGCAAGGATTATGCCATCGGCATGTCGGACGCGTATAAGTATATCAATTCGCAGGGTGGCGTCAACGGCAAACAGATCAAGTACACGTGGTTCGATTACGGGTATCGGATTCCCGAGGCCATCACCAAATACAAGATGTTGAAGCGGATTGGAAATGTTGTCATCATGGGTTGGGGGACCGGCGATACCGAGGCCCTGTCGCCCACGGTCAACAAGGATCAGATTCCTTATGTATCGGCATCCTATTCCGCCCATCTGACAGACCCGAAAAAAACCCCTTACAACCTGTTCTTTTCATCAGACTATTCCACCAATGCCAGGGCCGCCATCACCGCCTGGTTTGACAAAAAATGGAAGAACCATCCGGACTTCGGCAAGAGAGCGCCGAGATTTGCCTGTGTGTACATGTTCGCATCTCCCTACTGCTCTGCCCCGATCAAGGCGATAAAGGACCAGGCGACCCTCCTGGGTTTTGAGATCGGTCCGGATCAGGACGTATCGCTCTTTGCCCTGGATACCAAGAGCCAGGTCATGGCCCTGAAACCATTCAAACCGGATCTCCTCTGGCATGGAAACACGACCATGTCGGTTGCGGCCACAGTCCGCGATGCCTATGCCCTCGGGCTCGGCGCGGCCTGGATCATCAATAACTGGGGGTTTGATGAAAACCTGCCCCGCCTGGCCGGAGAGGCGGCAGAAGGCGTCATGGGCGCCACGCCGTGTGCCTTTTTTGGAGAAAATGTGAAAAATATGGACCTGGTCGTTTCCTCAGCCGAGAAATACAGCCCGGGCGTGCCCCTGGGAAAACGTCTCAACCGGACCATCCAGGCCTGGGGAGACGCCCTGATCACATGGGAAGCCATGAAACGGGCGGACAAGAAAGGCGTGGATCTGACCAAGGCAGGGTGTGGTCCTGCCATTATGAAAGAGGGCTTTGAAACCTTCCGTAATTTTGACATCGGTCTCGGCGCCGCACCGATCAGTTTCACCGCAACCGATCACAGGCCGGCCACCGGGTGTATTGTCCAGGAATGGAAGGGCGGGAAATTCCAGGTGGTGGAAAATGTGGACCTTAAGAAAAGATGGCCTGACCTGTGGGAAACCAAGTGGTTGGGATGGTAGAAAACCGAGAACATCACCCCTGGAGGTAGGGTCTTGGAGAACACAGAGGCAATACTGAAGATCAATAATGTCGAGGTGAAGTACCACGAGGTCATTCTGGTGCTCAAGGGCGTTTCCATCGAGGTGCCCCGCGGGGGCATCGTTGCACTGCTTGGGGCTAACGGCGCAGGCAAGAGCACGACCCTCAAGGCCATTTCCGGCCTGCTCAAGACCGAAGACGGCGAGGTGACCGATGGGGGCATCCTGTATGAAGGGAAGTATATCCATCACGAAAGGGCTGCAAAAATCGCCAAGGCCGGGATCGTTCAGGTCATTGAAGGCCGGAAGGTGTTCGAACACCTGACCGTTGAGGAGAATCTCAAGGTGGGGGCCCACCTGAGGAAGACCGGATCTGTAAAGGACAAACTTCAGATGGTGTACCACTACTTCCCCAGGCTTGTGGAGAAACGGGCCGAAACCGCCGGCTTTGTGAGCGGCGGCGAGCAGCAGATGACCGTTGTGGGAAGGGCCTTGATGACCGAGCCCAAGCTGGTGTTGCTGGATGAACCTTCCATGGGGCTGGCCCCGATGCTCATTCATGAAATCTTCAATATCGTCACGAAGCTGAATCAGGAGGAAAAAATTTCCATCCTTCTCGTCGAGCAGAATGTCAAGCTGGCCCTGAGGGTGGCGCCTTATGCCTATGTCATGGAGACCGGCAGGATCGTGATGGATGACACATCTGAGAAGTTGAGTGAGAATGAAGATATCAAGGACTTCTATCTCGGCATGGGGGGTGGTGGAAAGAAAAGCTTTCGCGATGTAAAACATTACAAGCGAAGAAAGAGATGGTTGAGCTGAACTTCAAAAATGGAGGTCTATTATGAAGAAGAAACTGGCTTTGATGACAGTGCTCCTTTTTGGCTTGAGTGTCGCTATGATGTCCTGCGTCACGACCCAGGTCAAACCCACCGACAAGAATTTTGTTGCGCCCAAGGTTGAACTCAACTCTATTCAGATAGAGTATTGGGAGGGCTTCTGGCATTATGGCAAGGCACCGGTGGAAAAGGGTAATGCCCCCAAATTCGGCGGATCTTCCCCGGTCACGCTCGACTTTGTATTTGAAATCACCAACCCGAATTCATTTCCTGTGCAATTGCAATCCTCCCAGTTTTTCCTGTTCTTTGAAGATTATGATCTACGTGTCGTCAATGATAATAATTCACAATGGATCCCCGCAGGTAAAACAAATACAAAGGTGCTTCATGTAACCCTTACGGCTACCACCACATGGGCTAAGTTTCTATTGGCTGGAAAAGAACTTGCCGCCAAAAGGGGGGATGACCCCTGGAAAAAAGTTGAGGGATGGTGGCTTGCCCTTCCGGACATGTCGTTTCCGATTGATCTGAAGGACGGCGCCTTCGTTTTTGAGGCCGGTGGGATTGTTAAGGCTGTACCAATTAACATAAGATACCCTTAGAATAATTCAAAATAGCTAACTTAAACTTCGAAAAGAGGGGTTAGACCTTCGTTTGACAACGGTTTCAGCAATGAGGAGACAGTGTCAGATCTGAAAGTCTGACCCCGCTTTTTTTACGAGGAAGACTATGGGATTATACGATTTTACCTTTTATGACCTGATCAGCCGCAATGCGACTGCCTTTGGCGGAAAAGAGGCCTGGTATGAGGTGGATGACGGCCGGACCCTGACCTTTTCCGAGTATAAGGAAAAGGTGGACCGCCTTGCCTGCGGTCTCAAGAAGTCAGGCATCCAAAAAGGAGACCGGATCGGGGCGGTCGGGAAGAACAGCCTTGAATATTTTCTCCTGTACGGGGCCGCGGCGGCCCTGGGGGCCGTCATGCTCCCCATCAACTGGCGGCTCTCCGCCGATGAGGTGGGATACAACCTGAATGACTGCCAGCCGAGGCTGGTGTTTGCGGACAAGGAGTTCCAGGAAGGCATCAAGGGCCTGAAGGACAGGCTGCCCACTGTAGAAAAAACCTTCAATCTGGGGCCCGGGGGCGGCGTGTTTTCCGATTTTCAGTCTTTGCTGGACCAGGGAGCTGAATTTGACGCTGCGGAGGTCCATACGGATGACGGATTTGTCATTATCCACACCGCGGCTGTCGCAGGAAGGCCCAGGGGCGCCCTGCTGAGTCACGGCAATGTGCTCTGTGCGGATATGCACCTGAATTATCTCTGTCATATGACGCCGGAAGATGTCCATCTCAATATCCTTCCCCTCTTTCATGTGGGCGGACTCTTCATGGTGACGTCCACCTTTCACGCGGGCGCCCTGAATCTCAATGTGAGTAAGTTCGATGCGGAACAGGCTGTAAAACTCATCGCCGAAAAAAAGGCCTCCCTGCTGATAGAGTTCCCCCCTATCCTGCAATCGATCCTGGAACAGCACGAGAAGACAGGAATCGACATCCGTTCTCTGAGGGCGGTTGCCGGCCTGGAATCTCCTCAAACCATTGAAAAATATCAGGAGCTTACGGGCGGCTCCTTCTATGTCATGTATGGGCAGACCGAGACATCGTGCCTGGCCACTTTCGGAGTCTACAATGACCGTCCCGGATCGGCCGGCAAGGTGCTGCCCCTGGCAGAGGTGAGGCTCGTGGACGATTATGATCGGCCGGTTCCGGCCGGGACGGTCGGGGAGATCACCATGAAAGGTCCTATGGTCTTCAAGGGCTACTGGAACCTTCCCGGGGATAACGCCTATACCTTCAGGGACGGCTGGCACCATACCGGCGACCGGGGACGCTTTGATGAGGACGGTTTTCTCTGGTATGCAGGCCGCAAGGCGGAAAAAGAACTCATCAAGCCGGGAGGCGAGAATGTCTATCCTGCAGAGGTGGAGAAGACCATTCTGGAGCATCCCGCCATTGAAAAAACGGTTGTATTCGGCGTGCCTGATCCCAGGTGGAAAGAAGGCATCAAGGCGGTCTGCCAACTGAAAGAAGGGGCGACCCTCGGGCCAAAGGAACTCATCGATTTTGTCGGAGAACGGATCGCACGGTACAAGAAGCCCCAGTATGTGGAATTCATCGCGGATTTGCCGCTCCTTGAAGATGGTTCCGTTGACCGGGCCAAGGTCAAGGAACGCTACGGTGGAGGCGCGTAGAAATGAATATGTAACGATCCAAACGGAAAGCCTCGCCCGGTGCGGGGCTTTTTTGTTATTCAATTTCGGCTTGAACTGCACCTTTTTTTCGTATATAGTTTTTCGCGTAGTAACATCATGATGTTCCCTGAGATTGAACCCTGAAACGCGAACGTGTGCACCGTTGCCTCATTTTTCAGGAGTGATGATCATGAAGCCGCAAAAGCTGCCCAGCCTGTCCCTCCGTCGCTCCCGAAAGGGGGGCGGCCTTGTTTTCCTCATTATCGCATGCATGTTTCTGTGTTCGTGCGCCATGGGCGATTCCGTCATTCAGAAGGCGGACACGGCAGTCACAGTGGAAAAGCCGGAAACATTTTATGTGGGCCTGTCCGGGCTGAAGTTATTCCCTGAACCGCGGTTCTCCGGTACCTGCATTGCCACATTGACCCTGCATGAGGAAGTCCTGCGTGACAAACTGGAAAAGGGGTTTGCACATGTCAGAGTCCTTAGAACCGGTCAGACGGGCTGGGTGAACAATGCACATCTCCTCTGGAGGGCGCCTTCTCAACCCAAACCCCCTGCCCCGGAACCCCCTCCTGAAAAAAGGCCTCGCGAAGAGACCGTAATTCAGGCGCCTTCACACCCCAACCCGGAAGTCGAAGGTCGTGATGCTTCCATCTTTAACAGGTTTTAGCCGCTTCTTTTCATTTCGCAGTGTCGGATGCGATGGGGTTACGGTGAGTCATGGATAAACGCAATCGCTCATGTGATGACCCGGACAGGAGAAGGGTCAGGCTTTCCGGTTCCCTTTCCGACCCCTTCATTCGGACAAAGAGGCTTTTCACGGATGCCTTTATCGACCTCCTTTCCGTGGATGGCCGCCGGAAAGAAACCGTTCTGGAGGACATTGCCGTCGGTTCCACGCCAAGGGCCGCCTACTATCTGCTCCTCACCATATCCGTCTTGATTGCTGGCTTTGGTCTTGTCATCAACAGCCCTGCCGTCGTCATCGGAGCCATGCTGGTGTCTCCCCTCATGACGCCCATCTTCGGCATATCGCTCGGCCTTGTCCGGGGCGACATGACCCTGCTGCGCAAGGCGTTTGTTGCGGAATCCGGAGGGGTCATTATCGGTATCGGATCGGCTGCCGTATTGGGGTTCCTCCCGTTTGCCCAGGAGGTTACGCCTGAGATGCTGGCCCGTACCAGCCCCACACTGCTGGATCTTCTTGTGGCGGCACTGGCAGGCACAGCGGGCTGCCTGGCCATGATCGACGAACGGATCAGCCCGGTGTTGCCGGGTATTGCAATGGCCACATCGCTGGTCCCTCCGCTCGCGGTCAGCGGTCTGTGCATCGCCTTCGGCGCCTTTGACGGGGCGTGGGGGGCCTTTCTCCTCTTTTTTGCCAATTTTCTGGCGATCCTGGCCGTCTCGGCGGTACTGTTTATCGTGGCCGGGTTTGTCAGCCGGGAGGAAATGGGTTCAAGGCTGAGGGTCATGAAGCGGTTTTCAGGACCGGTGATCGGTTTGATATTTGTGACGATTCTGCTGACCCACGCGCTCATGGGGATTGTCGGGGAGAGACGTACCACAAAGGCCATCGAGGATGTTTTAAGAAAGGAACTGGCCACGGAGCCGGGAACGTTCATCGATAAGGTTGTTTACAAACGGAAAAATGGGGATATCGATATCCTGGCCCTGGTGACAACGCCCCGGGTCTTGTCCCCCAAGAAGATCAAGGAGATGGAGAACACCATCAGTCGCCATCTGAAGCTGCAGGCAGACCTGATCATGAGGTGTCAGATAACCAAAGACATTTCCTCGACAGGTTCAACGAGCTGTGTGGTGAGCCGGAACCTGGACGGCGAATTCATATCTACGAAACTGGATCCCAAGGTGAAGCGGATACAGCTCGCGGAGCAGGTCCTCAGGGAACTGCTGGAGGATTACCGGGGCACCCATCTGGATCTGGATTCCATCGACATTGTCGATCTTCCGCACGGATCCATCCTCGTTGCCGGCCTGCAGGGTTCCCGTCATATTACGCCTTTTGAGGTGGCCGGGTTCGAGAAGGCGATACAGGAAAGGCTGGACGATCAAAAGGTGCGGCTGCTGATACGTTCGGAAGACGTCACCGATATCAGCGGCAAGGGCCGTGTCCTGTACGGCAGGGCCCATTTCGGCAAGTTGTCCGAACAGGTCGCTGAAACCCAGGAAAAGCTGGAGCGGGAGGTCAAGACGCACATCGAGCGTTTCCCCAACATGTTTGCCCCCAATGTCGACGCAGAGGAAAGGGGCGGGTCATGGCATGTGCTGGCAGAAGTCGTCGGGCCGAGGGTCCTGACACCGGATGAAATCCGCCTGGTTGAAAAGGGCGCCTCCCACGCCGCCGGACAGGACATACGCCTGAGGGTCTGGTGTCGCGTTGAAGTGATGGTGGACAGCGGACAATTCATGTCAGTCGAGGGTTTCACCAAGAAAGAGGTCGAGAAACGGGCGGGCAGAGTTCCACCGGACAGAGACAAGTGATTGAATGGCGGAGGTTACAGCCGGTTTGCGCTCCAATATCAAAAAGTTCCTCAAAATCCCATTCATCATCGTTTCCCTGGCCTTGCTGAGCGGCGCCTGGCTCTGGTTTGGGGAAGGTGGTTTCGGCCGCCTGTATCGAAGCGAGGCGGAGCGTCAGGCCTGCCTTGAGAGGATTCGCAGGCTTGCCGCAGAAAATCAGTCGCTTTTAAATGAGGTTCATCTCCTTCGTACGGATATGAAATACCTGGAATCGGTAGCCAGAAGGGAGCTGAATCTCATCAAGGAGAATGAAGTCGTCTACAGATTCAGGACCGGCCCGAACGGATCCCCTGACGAACCCGTACCGGCGGAAAGGAGCGTCGATCGAGATGACGGAACGTGATGGTTTTTTCGAAGAAATCCTGAGCCACGGGCCGTCGGCAGGCTCTCTTGTCGTTGCTCTTACGCGGATGAAAGCGGAGGGCCGTCTGAGAGAGGTGGTCCGGATGTGCGTCCGGTTTCTGGACCTGTATCCTGATGACATTCGTTTGAGGACCCTCCTGGCAGAATCGTATGCCGAGGCCGGTTTTATCGGCCTGGCACAGACCGAATTTGAAAAGGTTGCATCCATGATCGACAGGCTGGCCCCGGCCTACCGGTTGCTGGGCGAAATCTATGCGAAGCAGCAAAGGCATGAAGAGGCGGCCGATATGCTGAGGCGTTATCTGGCCCATTGCCCGGGTCAACCCGAGGCCCTTGAATGCTTGAAGAAACTGGAATCGACCCGCTCTTTGGAAGAAGGCGCGGTAGAGACGGAACCTCCCGCAGAGGATGGCGCCCTGTCAGAGGACGCATCCCCCGATGCACTGGTTGATTTTGCAACGCCCACCATTGCCGAGCTCTACTGTTCACAGGGCCGTATGGACGCTGCCATCCATATCTATGAAAAGGTCCTCGGCAGAAACCCCGATGACCATGCGTCCCGCGCACGTCTTGATGAGCTGAGAGGGATGGCGGCTGCTTCATCGCCGGCGGCTGCGGGAAGGCCGCCTGCCGTTCTTCGGGCTCAAAAGGAACGGTTGATCCTGATCCTGGAGCGTTGGCTGCCCGGTCTCAGAGAGATACGTCATGCCTGATATGTCGACCGCTTTCAGATTCATGGCCACCGGCATCGGGAGTGTCCCGTATGAGGACATTTTAACGACCTGCCGGCAAATATGTCGATGGGCGCCCTTTATGCCGTTCTGGCCCCAGTTTGTTCGGCGCAGTCATCTGGAGGATATGATCATCCAGTACAGCGAGGGCCTTCCCCTCCTGACGATAAATGCAGAAGACAGGTCCTTGTCCGTATCCCGCCTGGAAACCCGGGAAAGCGAACTTGTCGCATTCTATGAACGGTTTCTTGCCTGTGACGTGGAGGCCTTTGCCGTCAGCCGGGAAGTTGCCCCCGGTCTTTACACCCTTCTGGAACTCATGGCGGAAGACCCGGAAGACTGCGGTCCATATGTCAAGGGACAGACCGTTGGCCCTGTCACCTTCACAGCAGGCGTCAAAGACCCGAGCGGCAAGCCGATCCTCTACGACCCGGAGCTTTCAGAGGCCATGACAAAAGGCCTGGCCATCAAGGCGCTCTGGCAGGCGAGACAACTGGGGCGTTCGGGAAAAAGGCCGGTCATTTTTCTGGACGAACCCTATCTGTCAGGGTTCGGCTCGGCATTTTCTCCGGTACAGCGCCATGAAGTCATTGATATGCTTCGGATGGTCATTGATTACCTGAGGGAAAACTGCGACGTCCTGATAGGACTTCACTGTTGCGGGAACACCGACTGGTCCATGGTTCTTGAGACGGGTCCGGACATTGTTAATTTTGATGCCGTTGAATTCATGGACCATTTCCTCTTGTATGAGGCTGATGTGGTAAGATTTATCCAGGGAGGTGGGGCTATCGCATGGGGGATTATCCCTACGGCCGGCTTCACCGGGGAGGAATCGGTCGACAGCCTTTTTCTCAGGTTGAAAGAGGGGTTCATGCGCGTCCGGCAGTGGGGCCTGGATCCGGAGCAGGTCGCGCGACGTTCTCTCCTCACGCCTGCATGCGGCATGGGCACCATGTCTCAGGAATTCGCGACCAGGGCCATGGATCTGCTGTCGCGCCTGTCCGAGAGATGCAGGGATTGGGATATGGAGCATGACCGATGAACGTGACGGGTCACGGAAGACGACCTGACGCGTTCAATACCGCCTTTGCGACTTCCAGGTCGTAGGCCTGTCCGGGGTTGAAATCATTTTTCTGTTCATACATGGCTTGAGCCTGGATGATTGCGTCATAGGGTATCCACCCGTGCTGGGACCACAACTCGGGATCGTCAAGGTTCCAGAGCCTGAAATGGATCATGCCTTCCTTTTCCTGAACATACATCCGCACCTTCTTGTTCTGTGGAAAGGGGTAATAATACGTCCCCCGGTCGTCTTTCATTTGTTCCTGGTACTTCCTTTCTTTGGTTAATTCTCCAATTCAGTTGGGAAAGGTTCTAAAAAAAGACCTTCGATGCCGTCCCGGATGGGGGCCGGGAATCCTGCATGGGCGAAAACCCGAGAAAGCCGGATGAAAAGGCCATGCCGATCCGGAAGGAGCTTCGAGGGGGCCAAGATATGTTATCGAGCATCCAGTATTCAGTATCAAGTATCCTGCCCGCTATTCCCGCCATTTCACCAGGTCATCCAGGGGGACTCTCTCAGATCGTGATCGGTTGATGGGAGACCCGGGATCCGGGTAACCGACGGCGACCCCGATCACCACCTCTTTTGAATCCGGGATGGTCAATGACTCCCTGATATCGTCATCGAATGCCGTGATCAGGCCGATGGGGCAGGTCCCCAGCCCCAGGGCATGGGCGCCCAGTACCAGGTAGCCGACCAGAACCCCGATGTCGGTAAGCCTGGCACTCGAGAACACCTTGTCGATGGTGATGATGATGGCGGTCGGCGCGTGATAAAAATTGCAGCTCCCCTCGTTGATGAACGCCTGGAAAGGGGTTTGCCCGGGCAGATTGGGCAGGATTGAATTTAAAAGACCCCTCTCCCGCGCTACAAAATACGCTGGAAGAGGGCTTTTCGCACCGGGTCCGCACGATATGGACCGCTCCTTCATCCGCTTGACGAGAAGCCTGCTCAGCCGCTGCTTCTCCTTGCCTGATACAACCGTCAGTTCATAAGGCTGAAGATTGATGGCCGAAGGCGCCTGAGTAGCCAGGCGAATGAGGGTCTCCATCTTCTCGCGATCGACAGGCCTCTCCAGAAAGGCCCGGGTGCTTCTTCTCTCTTCAATGGCTTTCAGTAAATCCATGGCATGCCTCCGGAATAAAATTTCTTGACATAATAGACATAATACATAACATTTAATATTCTAAATAACCTGCCAAATTGATATGCTATTTTCCTAACATGCAATTGGCAGGGTGAGCAGGGCGTGGGGGACGATAAGCACCTTTAGGTCCTTCCTGCCCATTTTCTGAGCGGAAATACGGAAGGCGGTGTCCATATCCTCGGCCGGAATCATATGGATCCGGCGGATGATGTCAGGGGTTTTGGAGCCCGCCACGATAATGTCGACCCGCTCCAGGACCTTGGCGATGATAAAGGCCCGCTGTGCCCCCGGCGGGTAACCCGAGACCCGCATCCTGTTCAGCAGGGAAGTCATGTCCGGGGCATTGCGCATCTGCTCGTAAAAGCGCTTTTCTCCCGTACCTTCGCCGATGCCCTCGGGCGTGGGCGCCGGGACAATGATCACCCCGCCGTCCTTTACTACCGGGACAGGCGCGAAAAATAGGTAGCTGGCCGCCCGGCATGCCTGGTAGATGTTGGCATCCTTCGGGAATCCGACCCCGGCCACGGCCACGTCGTACTGCCCGGAAACCGGGACTTCATAGATGCTGCGGGCTTCATTGACCAGCCTGCGGAAAGCGGCTTCCGGATTACCCGCAAGGACGGCCACCGGTCGTTTTCGGTCGTCCTGTACTACATTAAGGATAAACCGGAGCCCCGCTCGCCGGGCCGCCTCTGTCACGGCTTCATGAAAGGGGTTTCCTTCGATCTTGCCTAAACGCGTGCCCGGATGGTCCATCATCTGAGGGCCATGGGTGTAGGCGATGGTGGGTTCTCCTGCCGCACCCACTGCCACGGTCTTACGGCCCCCTGAATAGCCTGCGAACTGGTGGGGCTCCACCAGACCGGTAGCAATCAGGAGGTCTGCCTCATAAGCCAGCCGGTTGACGGTCAGGGGGATGCCGGTTTCCGTCTTTCCCAGATCGACGATGGCATCCGGGTCCCCGGCGCGATGGTCGACAACCCTGTACCGGTCCACAACAGCCCGGCCTAACTTGATGCGCTTTTCTCCGGGCGTGCTGGCCCGATGAAGCCCGACGCCGCAGAGGAGGGTAATCCGCTCGTCAGGGACGCCCGAAGCCTCCAATTCCCTGAGGAGGGCGGATACCAGGATGTGGTCCGGACTTGCCCGGGTCATATCGGTAAAAACAATACAGACTCTGTTCCGGGGGGTTGCCAGGGCACGGAGCGGGGGAGAGTCCACAGGTTCTGCGAGCGCCTCTGAAACAGCGCCGTTCAGATCGCCCAGCGGTCTTGCAGGGAGGGATGCCGCTACCGTGCCCTTCATCCCGGAAGGCAAATCAAAATAGAGGTTATTTTTTCCAAACGGAACGGAATACATAATAGGCGCAAGGTATAAGGCGCAAGGCGTTAGGCGGTTCAGCCATGAGCTATGAGCTATCCGTCATCCAGCCCCGGCATCATAGGAAGTTGGGGATACGATTGTCAATATCATTCCGGGTGAAGGTTATTTCGTACCATATATTGGTGCCATGATATTTTCCGGCACATTATGTGGTATTTTTTCTTTACAAACCTTTGCCAGTATGATAAAAGTGTCCCATGGGTTCCGGTCGGGTTTTTCTATTGCCGGAAATCCCTGGGCATAGAGGGGGCCGGTACAACGGAGGTCGGTATGAAAATCAAGAAAGTTTCCATTCTTGGCTTTAAATCTTTCATGGAAAAACTCGATATTACATTCCCTGAGGGGATCAGCGGCGTAGTGGGCCCGAATGGCTGTGGAAAGAGCAACGTCGTTGACGCCATCAGATGGGGCATGGGGGAGCAGAGCCCCAAACAGCTGCGGGGCCGCAAGATGGAAGATGTGATATTCAACGGCGCAGGACAGCACAAACCCATGGGAATGGCAGAGGTTTCCATCTTGTTTGAAAATGGAGACGGCTCTTTCCCGCAGGCGTTTGCCCAAGATCCGGAACTCTCGGTGACACGGCGCCTCTACCGCTCCGGAGAGAGCGAATATCTGATCAACAATGTGTCATGCAGGCTCAAGGATATTCAGGAGATCTTCATGGATACCGGTCTCGGCAGCAGGGCCTATTCCATTATCGGGCAGGGCCAGATCGGGACCATCATCGAGCAGAAGCCCGAGGAGACCCGCGTTATGCTGGAAGAGGCCGCGGGGATTACCAAGTACCGGAAGAAGGTAGAGATATCACAGCGAAAGATCGAGCTTACGGAGGCCAACCTGCAGAGAGTGGAAGACATCCTGGGCGAGATCCAGAGCCAGGAGCGTTCCCTCAAGCGGCAGGCTGCCAAGGCGAGGCGCTATAAGGCCGTCAGTGAGGAAATCCGGAATCTGGAGATGAATCTGTACGGCAACACCTACGGGCAGCTGGAAGAGGAGCTGGGTAAAAAAGAGAACTCCACAGAGGTATTGGTAAGGGAAGAGATCCGCAGATCCACACGGATGTCGCACATCCGCGCCCTGATAGAGGAAATGAATCTGGAGCTGGATGAGAAGGATGCAGGCCTTTCCGTCTACAGAAACGACCACCTTCGTCTGAGTGAGCGGGTGCGGCGAAAGGAGGGGGAGGTCGAGGCCCTGGCAGGGGAAATACGGATGACCGGGGAATTGAAGGTCCGGCTCGTGGCTGAGAGCGAATCGCTGACGCTTCGGCTCTCGGAGCTCAAAGACAAGCGGGCGCGTCTGGAAGAAGAGCGGGAACAGATACAAGAGCGGTCCTCTGAGCTTGGAAGGGAGATCGCCGTCAGGGATGAGCGGGTCAATGCCAGAAAAGGGGCGCTGGAGGCGATCAGGGAGGCCTATGAAGCGTCCAGGGCGGAGTTGAGTGCCGGGGAAAACAAAGAAATCGGGTTGAATCACGAATCAGGATATCTCAACCGTCTCCTCGAGCAGATTTCGGACAGCCGGTCCAGGCTTGAAAAAGAGCTGTCGGAGATCCGCGCCAGGTCCGAGAATATCGTCAGGGCCTCGGAAAGAAAGCAGATGGTCCGGGAGGCGACCGCTGAGAGGCTCATGGAGATCGAGGCGGCCATGGAAGCGGAAGCCGCCGGTTCAAAAGAACTGGGGCTGGTAAAGGGCCGCTTTGAATCGGAGCTGAAATCAGCAGAATCGGATTTGAATATGTGCCGGTCCCGACTCGCCAGCCTGGAAAGCCTGGCAGATAATTTCGAAGGGTATCAGATGGGGGTCAGGACCATAATGAAGGCCAGGGATTTCCCTCCCCTTGAGGAGGGCCGCATCCTGGGCATCCTGGCCGATGCCATCCAGGTCGACCCGAAATATGAACGGGCCGTGGAGGCGGTGCTGGCCGACAAGCTTCAGTATGTGCTCGTGGAATCCCGGGAGGATGGGAAGGAGGCCGTCAACTATCTGAGAAGATCGGCCAGGGGAAGAGGGAGTTTTGCCCCGGTCAACCGTGACAGGGAAGCGGCCGGGGGGCGGGCGGTCAATCCTGGATTTCCGCTTCTTCTCGAGCATGTCTCCACATCGCCGAGGTATGCCCCTCTGATGGCTTCCCTGCTTGGCGATACCGTGATTGTGGAAGATCTGGACATGGCCGTTCGCAGCTGGGAAGCGGTGCAGGAAAGGCCGGGCGTGAATGGATGCGGGATCTGTTTCGTTACCGTGGACGGCGACATGGTGGACCAAAGGGGGGTGATCAGCGGCGGAAAGGCCGCTCATGGTTCCAGTGGGCTTCTGATCAGGAAACGGGAGATGGCCGAATTGAAGGAAAATTCCGTAAGGCTCGAGGCAGGGGTTCACGAGCTGCGGGCCAAACTGGAGGAAGTCACCGCCCGAATCGAAGAAAAGCAGGGCGCTATAGAGGCCCTTACAGAAGACCGGTGGTCCTGCCAGGAGGAGATCAACGAGCTTGACAAGGCCGTGTTCCGCTTTGGCCAGGAGTTGGATCAACTGGAAAAGATGTCCGGGAAGATATCCGAGGATCTGAAACGGAAGGAGAGCGAGCGGAACAAACATGAAAAGGATCTCCTGAGGCTTGCGGAAGAACTGGACGCCCGTAAGACCCGGAGGCAGAAAGAGGAGGCCTTTTTCCGGGAAAAAGAACGGGAACTGAGGGAAGCGGAAGAGGAATTTGAACAGTGCCGGGAAGATGTGGCAAGGCTCAGGACCGATCTACGGATTTCAGAGGAAAGTGAGCGGAGCGCCCTTCGCGAGATGGACACCGTGGCCGGCTATGTGGACGATTCCCTTGAGCGACTCAGAAAGATCGAGGCGGATATCGCCTCGGGCCAGGAGCGGAGCGAGGATTGTCGAAGACGAAAAGAAATCCTGGAGGAAGAGCTGATGACCCTGCGTGACAGGCTGCAGAAGGCCGAGACGGATATGAACCGCGCCGACATGGAGCGAAGGGAGTTTCAGGCCAGGATACGAGAGGAAGAGAAGAAAGAGGAGGAACTTCAAAGGGAGGTGGATGACCTCAGAGAACAGATCAATAACGCAAAGATGGAGAACTCCGAGATCCAGTTCAGAATGAATCATCTGATCGAGACGGTCAAGGAGAAATTCGATCGATATCTCCCTGAGATATACCAGGCATATCTCCAGGAAGATTTCTCACGGGCTGACGCCGAGGAAAAGGTCGAGCGGCAGAAGCGGTTGCGCGAGCAGATGGGAGAGGTTAACCTTACCGCTATCAAAGAACTGGAGGCGCTGAAAGAGCGGCACGCGTTCATCGTGGGCCAGAGAGAGGACCTGGTCCAATCCATCGAGTCATTGAGAACCGCTATTCGAAAGATCAACAGGACCTCCCTCGAAAAGTTCAAAAAGACCTTTCAGGATGTAGACGCTAAACTGAAGGAGATCTTCCCGATACTCTTCAACGGGGGTACGGCCGGTCTGAGGTTGACAGACGAGTCGCGTCCGCTCGAGAGCGGGGTCCTGGTGGAGGTGCAGCCGCCCGGGAAGAAACTGAGCCATATGGGACTTCTATCCGGCGGGGAAAAAGCCCTGGTTGCGATGGCCCTGATCTTTGCCATCTACATGATCAAACCGAGCCCGTTCTGCCTCCTTGACGAGGTGGATTCACCGCTGGATGAGGCCAATATCGACCGGTTCAACAGCCTGCTGAAGGAGATCCGGCAGGCCTCTCAGATCATCATGGTCACCCACAGCCGGAAGACCATGGAGATCACGGACCGTTTATACGGGATTACGATGCAGGATCAGGGGATCTCCAAGCTGGTGACGGTCAATGTAAACGGAGGCTCAGACCGGAGACTTAACACGGTTCCATAGAGGTGAACAGGACATTGGCTTTTTTTCATCGGAAAAAGGAAACAGAAGAGGCGGGCAGGGAGACGGATCAGGGAGCGGGCTTTTTCGGGAGGCTCCGACGGGGTCTGTCAAAGACCCGGGACTCGTTCACAGGGAGACTGGACCGTCTCTTCTTAGGCAAAAAAGAGATTACAGAGGATCTTCTGGACGATCTGGAGGAGATCCTTTTCACCTCGGACATCGGCGTGGCCACGACCCGGGAACTGATTGATTCGGTACAGGAAAAGGTGGCCAGAAAGGAGCTCCGGGATACCGATAAGCTGAAGAAGGCCCTCAGGGACCAGATGCTGGCGTTTTTGGACGTCCCGGGTGTTGAGCATCCACTCCCCGCGCCGGGAGAGCCGCTGGTCATTGTGGTCGTGGGCGTCAACGGCGTGGGCAAGACCACAACCATCGGGAAGGCGGCCCATCGTTTTCGATCAGAGGGAAAAGAGGTCCTGCTGGTGGCCGGCGATACCTTCCGGGCAGCGGCTGTGGAACAGTTGACCATCTGGGGCGATCGGGTAGGGGCCGGCATCATCAGACAGGGGCCGGGCGCCGATCCTTCGGCCGTTGCCTTCGACGCCCTCACAGCAGCGCTTACCAGAAAGGTCGATGTGGTCATTGTGGACACGGCCGGCCGGCTTCACACCAAAATCAATCTCATGGAAGAACTCCAGAAAATCCATCGTGTGATCGGCCGAAAGCTCCCGGGCGCGCCCCATGAGGTCTGGCTGGTCCTGGACGCCACCACCGGGCAGAATGCCATATCGCAGGCACAGATGTTCAACAGGGCATTGGGGGTGACCGGTATTGTGCTCACGAAACTGGACGGCACGGCAAAGGGCGGCATTGTGGTCGGGATCGCACGGGAGCTCGGCATACCGATCCGCCTCATCGGAATCGGCGAAAAGATCGACGATTTGAGGGAGTTCAACGCCGAGGATTTCGTAAGGGCGATCTTTGATTAAAGGGCCCTCATCCACTCCGGTCTGAGCCCTATTTCCCCCCTCAGTGCCCTGTCTATCTGATCCAGGGCCTCCTGTTTCCCCTTGGGCAACCGGGCCTTTATGGGAAGATAGTTGGAGGCATGATTGGAAAAGAAGAGCCCCCGGCTCAGCCGGGTATGGGCGATCATCTCCCGCAGTTCAAGGAGCAGTTCATGTTCATCCGGGATCTCAAAGTCGCCCTTTAGATATTCCTCATGGAGAGGGGTCCCCGGGATCAGCATGACGGTCAGCGCTCCCACATAATTGGGATCCATTCTGCTCAGGAGTTCACCGGTGGCCCTGGCGTGATCAAGGGACCGCTCCCTACCGGCGATCCCTAACAACACGGTTACCGAGAGCTTGATGCCCGCGTCCCTTACCTTTCTTCCCATGTCGATCAGGTTCTGAGGACTCGATCCTTTTCTGATTTTTTTCAGCAGGGCCTCGTCGCCGGTCTCGACACCCAGGTACAGGATCCCCAGGCCATTTTCCTTGAGCTGCCGCAATTCCTCAGGCGTCTTCATGCGGATGCTCTTTGCATTGGCATACGCCCCGACGCGTCTCACCCAGGGTAGGTGCTCCCTGATTCGATCCAGTATCCACATCAGTCGCTTTTGCGGGATAATCAGGGCGTCCCCGTCCATCAGGAATACCCTGTCCTGTCGTCTCATGGTTCTGGACGCAAAGAGGATATCCCCTAAAATGGTACGGTCGTCCTTGATTCTGAAGCGTTTATCCTTGTAAGTGCCGCAGAAGGTGCACTTGTTGTGGGAGCAGCCCACTGTTGCCTGGAGAAGGATGCTGTAGGCCTCGCTGGGCGGCCGGATGCAGGTCCCTTCATAATGCATTTCTTCACTGATCATTGCTTCTTCCATCTGTTGCCATCCTGTGATCACAGAGTTTCCCCTGAGTTTTTCCGTTTACGCCGAGCCAGGAGACCTTCAAGGCTTTGACCGGGTGCCTGACCGAGTCGATGACCGCCGTCGGTTCGAAGCCGCAGTGGAGCATGCAGTGGGTGCACCGGGGGTCTCTGCCCACGCCGTATTTGTCCCAGTCCGTGTTCTGCATCAGGTCGTTGTACGAGGCTTCGTATCCATCATTGAGGAGATAGCAGGGCCTCTGCCAGCCGAAGATGTTGCGGGTGGGATTGGCCCAGGGGAGGCAGTCGTAATCCTGGTTGCCTGCCAGGAAATCAAGGTAGAGGCTGCTGTGATTGAACCGCCACCCTTTCTCTTTTCCCCGGCTGAAAATGGACTGGAACAGTTCAACGGCCTCACCACGCGTAAAAAAATTGTCCTGATCCGATGCATTCTCGTAGTTAAAGGCCGAGGCGATGGTCATGGCCTCGACCCTGAGCGAGGTCAGCAGATCAAAGAGCCTGCCTGCCTCCTCCGCAGTCTCCCCGCTGAAAAAGGTGGTGTTCGTGGTAACGCGGAAGCCACTGGAGACCAGAAGGCGAATGGCGGCCATGACCCTGTTGAATACCCCTTTGAGGCAGACCTGTTCATCGTGGCGGTCCCTCAGGCCGTCCACGTGAATATTGAAGGTCAGATAAGGGGAAGGTTTGAATTCCCTGATCCGTTTTTCCACGAGCAGTGAATTGGTGCAGAGATACACGAATTTCTTTCGGGCGATGAGTCGCCGCGAAATATCGGCGATCTCCGGATGAAGCAGCGGCTCGCCCCCGGCAATGGAAATGACCGGGGCCCCGCATTCTTCAACCGCGGCCTCACATTCCTGAGGGGTCATCATCTTTTGGAGGACTTCCTCCGGATAGTCGATCTTCCCGCATCCCTTGCATCGAAGGTTGCAGCGGAACAGAGGCTCCAGCATGAGGACCAGTGGAAACCGGCCGTTCATCCCGAATCCATGTCTGACAATGTAGGCGCCGATGCGCGCTTTTTGAATGAATGGTATGCTCACAATACAATTCCCGTGTTTGAAGTGCCTAAAGTTGATTGCTCTTCCTTGGACGTTTTTCGCCGTAACAGGTCCGGCTTCTAACGGTGTCCATTGCTGCGGAACCAGTGTACCGCATCATACAGGGCTTCGCTCGCCGGTCTGGAGCTGTATCCCAGCTCCTGCCTCGCCTTTCTGGATGAGAAGAACATCTGCTTTTTGGCCATTCTGACGCCATCCAGGGTTACCCGGGGCTCCCCTTTGCAGATGCAGCGTGCCCAGCCCTCCGAAAGGACGGCGACCGGCAGGATGATTTTATGCGGAATGCAAACACGCGGCGGTCTGTGCCCTGCAAGGGCGGCGATCTGGAGGAGGATCTGTTTCAGGGTCATATTGTTCCCGCCGAGTATATAGCGTTCTCCTATTCTGCCATGTTTCAGCGCCAGGACGTGGCCATCGGCCACATCGTCCACGTGAACGATATTGAGACCGGTATTGATATAAGCAGGCATTCGACCGGAGACGGCATCTGCGATAAAGCGGCCGGTGGGCGTGGGTTTGATGTCCCCGGGTCCAACAGGGGTTGAAGGGTTCACCACCACTGCGGGCAGGCCCCGGGTCTCAATGAGTCGCAGGACGGCCTCCTCCGCCAGGAACTTGGACCGCTTGTAGTGTCCGATCATGTCTTTCAGGGAGGCGGCCCCGTTTTCGTCTGTGGGGACACCGTTGCCGTTAAGCTTCAGGGTCGCCACACTGCTGGTATAGACAATTTTACGGACATCGGCCCTCAGGGCCTCCCGCATGATTTTCTCCGTGCCCCGCACATTGTTTTCGTACATCTCTTCGGGTTCAGGGACCCACAGACGGTAATCGGCTGCCACGTGGAACAGAAAGGCACAACCGGCCAGCGCCCTTTTCAGAGTTCCCTGATCAATGAGATCGCCTGTGACAATGTCAAGGGGGAGATTTTCAAGGTTTCGGGGATCGCTGGTCGGCCGTACCAGGACCCTTACCCTGTAACCGGATCGGATGAGCCGGCGCACCACGGCCGAGCCCACGAACCCGGCGCCGCCTGTGACCAGTGCGACCGGCTTTCCCTTTTTCTCTGATGCTTTCTCCATTTGTTTCCTTATCATCGGGCGCCAGGGCGCCGGACAGGCGCCGGCAGCCCGATTCTGCCGGACGCGCCCTATCCACCATCATTTTTCATGGTGCACAACTGCTTCAACAGACTGAGCGCCTTTTGCCAGCTGTCCCGGGACGAACCGGCAGGCGGCATGCCGGACAACAGCTCATGCAACTGCATGCAGGCCTCCGTCGCCTCCCCTGTATTCAGCAGCGCCTCTGCCAGGCCCAGGCGGTTTTCAGCGAAATGAGGGCCTTCAGCGAGTGCACGCCGGTAACACGCAACGGCCTTTTCCAGATCCCCTATGCTCACAGGGATACCCGGGGCCCGGAGATACAATTCCCCCAGCATCCTGTGAGGCCCACCCTGGTCCAGGGCAGGGTTCAGCTCAGAGGCAGCCCTTGCCTCCCGCTCAATAACAGGGGCCAGTTCGAGACCGCGCAGGGGATCATTCTCGGCCTCCAGACCTGTCAGGTAGGCGTAAAGATAGTGTGCTACGGCGCTTTCAGGGCGCCGCTTGACCACGGTCCCGGCCAGCCTCCTGCCCGTTTTGGCGTCGGCCAGCCTCGATGCCTTGACGGTTCCCGTTCTTGCGAGGAATGCGTAGCAGTTGGCGGCCTTCAGGGCTGACGCAGCATCCGCTTCAGCATCCGCGGACCATTGCCGGGCCTCCTCACGGGAACAGGGGGCGCAGATCTCACGCTCCAATTCCTTGATGGCCGGACCGGCTTCGCTTCCCTTCATACCCAGGGGCGCCCCGGGAATGCGGGCGCAGGCCCCGAGAACAAAAACAGCCAGGAACAGGCTACGGAGGAAAGCAGCCAGACCCTGCCTGTCCCCGCAAGAGCCGGGGAATGTCCGGGTCTGCCGGCCCGAAACCGTCGGTTTGAAGGAGCTTGAGCAGGGTTTGTGCATCCCCGTCCTCTTTCATGTTCACAAGTACGGCAATCAGATCCCGGGTTTTTTTGTCAGGCGTACCGAACCAGACCACAGGGCTGGTGGGGAGTTCCCTGGAAGTGTGTATCACGGTGACGTCCTTGACCCACGGCAATACCTGGACCGCATCATACTGGGATCGGTCCAGCACCGCCCCTGAAGCCTTGCCACGGGTCACGCTTCGAAGCGAGCGCAGGGGGTGAAACGTGCCCTCGAGCGTGAACGGCAGCCTGTCGGAAGGCACGCCGAACAGGAGACAGGATGCGGCATCCTTTTCAAAAAGCATATTTCCCAGGACCCTGCCCTGCAGAGACTTCCAGTCGGCCGGCCCCTCCCTGCCGACCACAAGCCGCCATATGTCTTTGTCGTGTCCTCCCGGCCGGGTCGAGGCAATGGCGGTCATCTGGAAAGCGCTGCCCTGTCCCGAATAGAACCCGAGACGGACGATCCCCCATGCCGGCCGCTTATTATGCAAAAAATCGAGGGCCGAATCAAGCTTGTTGAAATAGGCGCCGCTGATTGCCGCATCAGACTGCATTTTTTTCTGGATATAGGCGGCCAGCGCGTCCATGACCGGCTGGGCCTCCTCGGAGGTTCCCGGCTGGCCTGGCTGAATCACGGCAAAGTCGAGGACATCGGCGGATATGCCGGGATTGGGCCGGAACAGACCGGCCATCCCGGCAAAAAGAACGATGAATGCCGTTCGCATCGGAAACATCTGGAGCATACCTCCACGCTGTTGAGAACCTTCGTTTGTCGCCCCGCCCTGACGGACGAAATGCAAAGATGGTTTGTCGGGGTTAACCCATTTCATTCATACCGATAAGGTTTCAGATGTCAGAAAACCGCCTGCTCTGAACCTCGAACCCTGAAACCCTGAGTGCTCATCTCCGCCTCATTATTTTCAGTGCCGGAGGGAGCACAAGCAGACATGCCAGCATGCCCATCAGGGAGCCGAGCACCATCACCCAGCCGAGGCTTGCCAGCCCCCGGTGGTGGGCGAAGAGGAGTCCGCCGAACCCGATCATGGTTGTGGCAAAGCTCAGGGCTACGGCCGTGGGCGTGCTGGTATGAAAGAGGCCGTTCGTTTCCCGGGGGGCGGTCCTTGCCATGTACTGGATTTCTCCCCACCGGGCCAGCAGATGGATCCCTCCGTCTACGCCGATGGCAATGAGAATCGGGATGGCAAAAAAGTTGGCCAGGTTGAAGTTCAGGCCAAGCAGGCCCATGATCTCCAGGAGCCATAGCATGCTCACGCCCAGAGGCAGAAGCGTCAGAAATACCGCAGGAAGTGAGCGCCAGTACAGCAACAGGATCAGGGTGACCAAAACGACGGTGACACCTGCGGCCAGAAGAAACGTCCGGTGCATGAGCCGGGCCGACTCGAGGACCCCCACAGGCACGCCGCTCACCTCCGGATCCACACGGCGCAGCTGAGACACAAAATCGGCGAGCGTACCGAAATCCCAGACATCTCCCCTTGGAATCACCTTGATCTGGTAGGCCCCGTCCTTTCCCACATAGAGATCCCTGAGGGGGGCCGGGAGATCGGCCTGCGTGACCGAAGTGGCGCTCAGCCAAATCTGCAATTGTCTGACCGATGTCTTCACATCCCTCGCCAGGCCGGTCTGAAGGGCCTGGAGCCGGTCTGCCCTTTTCGGATGCCGCGTGAGCATCTCGGCAACGGAGGCAATATGGATCAACTGCTTCTCGATAAGGGCGGTTTCCGATCCGGCTCCTGCTGCAAAGAGTTTTTCCTCCAATCCCTCCAGTGCCGCGGAGAGCCGCGACAGGGAGGCAAGCAACCGGTTGGCATCGGGGGCAGGGGAACGAAGGGCATCGAGGGGCACATGTTCCAGTTCCTCAGCAGCCAGTTTGTAGACAGCCGACTTGCTGGCCTGATTTTTCGGTATATAATCCAGAATACTTTCCACCTTTCCCACAGAGGGGAGTGCCTCCAGCGCCCTGGTCAGGCGCTCGGCCTCTTTCAGACTGCCCGCGGTCAGAATGGCATACCATGTGGATTCATCAGAGGCATTGATCAGGATCTTTTCATATTCGACCGATTCGAGGCCTCTGGCCTGAAGCTCCAGCAGGTTGTAGTTGAAGCGCACCTTGAATAGCCCGGGAACTCCGGCCAGGGTAATGAGCAGCAGGACCAGAATGGTCCACCCGGGCCTTCTGGAAAGATGCTCCAGGAAGGGAAGGGCGGTTATCCGGGGTGCGGACGAGGGGAAGAGGTTTCGCCTGCCGGCGAGCAACAGCATGGCCGGGAGCACGGTCATCATGGATATAAGGCACAGGAGGACCCCTGTTCCGCCGATCAGTCCCAGTTCGGCCAGCCCGATAAAGTCCGACCAGAGGACCGAGTAGAAGGCGCAGACCGAGGTCAGGGCGCCCAGGATGATGCCCGGGCCGGTCCTGAAAATAGAGACACGGACGGCATCGTCCACATTCGAACCCATTTTCTTGGTCTCAACATAGCGCATGATGATGTGAACACCGAAGTCGACGCCGATACCCACCAGGACAAGTGCGAAGACGATAGAGAGGAGATTCAGTTCCCCCACAGCGACGGTAGCAAACCCGAAGCTCCAGGCCATGGCCACGATCAGAGAGATCAGAAGGAGAAGGGGTCTCAGCCATCCGTGCAAAATCACCATGAAGATGAGCGAAATAAGGACCATGGCTATCAGGGCGGCCTGGGTCATGTCCCGGTCGGTTGTGGCCATCTCGTCGGCCTGAAGCACAGGTCTTCCCGTGAGGCCTGCCTCGATGTCAGGATATTCTGCCTGTGTCGATTCGATTGCCTGGCGCACCACCTGAAGGGGTTTGCCGATGACGTCCATGGTCCCGAAATCCTTGGCCGGCAATAGCCGCATGACCAGCAATTTGCCCGAGGCGGTGAAGAAATAGTTATTCTCTGCATGGGACAGGTCCAGCACAGAACGATACGGCGCGTCTCCGGCCATAATCCCGTTCATGTTCCCGAGGAGTCCGTTCAGGGCCTCAAGGGCCTGAGTCATAACATCCGGGTCCACATCCGGGACACTTCCCCTCTCTCCGCCCAGGAGTTTCGCCACGGTGTCGATAAAACCGGCCAGAGAACCGTCTCGTATCCAGGCGTCCAGAAAAGGCGTGAGGAAACGAATGGTCCCGGAGAGGGCTCTGGCCTCCTGTTGCGAGGCAAAAAGGAGGGCGCCGTCGCCCAGATCGGCCGGAGAAATACGGAAGTATACGGCCTGAATCAGATCCGGGCGCTGGCAAAGGCGGCGGTTGAGCGCTTCTGCGAACGCCATTGTCCTTTCTTTCCCGTTTTCGTGTCCGCCGGTCTTGATCACCACATACAGATATTCCTGATCGCCGAAGTTGTTCAGATGCCCCAGGTATCGCTTGTGAAAGGGGGTGTCCGGGGAGACCAGTTTGTCCTGGTCGCTGTTCAGACCCAGGAAAAGAAAGGCGGCCGCGCCCGATAGGATGGCAAGGATCAGGCCCACGGCCGCGACCATTCCCGAATGGGCGGACACGAGACGCCAGATGGAACTTAAGAGGCCCTCCTGAATTTTTCGTAACACTTTCGTCATCTGAAAATTATGGTAAGAGGCCCATGGGCCGAACCGGCTGCCATAGATCGTATCAAAAGTCTAACCCATTGCAATTTCGACTAAAACGCTCATGCGGTCTTTGCGGTGCGGAGGCCCAAATTCTTCATGGTTGTCCAGGCGGAACCCGGGAATTTGTGAGCATCCTTGAGAACACACTCCATTGCGTTGAGGAACCGGTCTGCATCGTCTGCGTCAATGATCAGCGGGGGGAGTATCTTGACCGTATCCAGCCCGTGGCCGGCGACCTGGGTCAGGATATGGTGTTTTTCCAGCAAGGGAATGGTAATCATCTGGCAGAAAAGCTCCTCATTCATCCTGTGAAGGAGTTTCCATCCGGTTTTGAGGGCAAGAGACTCGGGCGCGCCAAACTGCATCCCGATCATGAGTCCCTTTCCCCGAATCTGATGGAGCAGTTCGTAGCGTCCCGCCAGTTCGTTCAGACCGCTCATGAGATACGCCCCTATCCGGGCCGACCTCTCGATGAGGTTCTCCTGACGGATCACGTGAAGCGTGGCCAGTCCGGCGGCCATGGCCAGGTCGTTCTGGCCGAAGGTGTTGGAATGGGCAAAGCACCGGTCCATGCAATCAAAGATCCTCGCATGGATGTCCCGTTTGGTGATAATGGCGCCCAGGGGAATATACCCGCCCGAGAGTGCCTTGGAGACGACCAGCAGGTCAGGCGTTACATCCCAGTGATTCACTGCAAACATGCGGCCTGTGCGACCGAAACCGGTCTGGACTTCGTCGGCGATGAAAAGGGCGCCATATGTGTCGCATAGGCGCCGGACACCGGGGAGATAAGCATCGTCAGGGACAAAGACCCCTTTCCCCTGAACCGGTTCCACGATGAATGCGGCCACGTCTCTCCCTGAGAGAGCAGCCTCCAACGCGTTCAGGTCATTAAAGGGAACAGGAATACAGCCGGGGAGCAGCGGTTCGTTGCGACACCTGAATTCCTCATTGCCGTTTACGGAGAGGGCGCCCAGGGTCAGGCCGTGAAAGGCCCGTTTACAGTAGACGATTTTCTGTTTTCCCGTAGCCTGCCTGGCGAATTTGAGGGCCCCTTCCACCCCTTCAGTCCCTGAATTGGTGAAAAAAACCGCGTTCAGGTCGCCGGGTGCGATAGCGGCCAGCGCCTCGGCCAGGAGGCCTGAAATGATCCCGACATCCATCTGGACCAGGCTCGGCCCGCAGCAATTGAGCATATCCTGCAATACCCGGGCAACGAGCGGGTGGTTGCGCCCGATGTTAAAAACACCAAATCCTGCTAAGAAATCAAGGACTTCAATACCTTTTTCATCTGTGAGCCGGGCGCCCTTTGCACTGACATAATTCCGGTTGAAGCCGATGACTTCCAGTACGCGCACAAATTGCGGGTTTACATAGCGGCGGTGGAGATGATAGGTTTCGGCCAGGCGGTTTTTTACCAGCGATACAATATCCATACCCGTTTACCATGAGAATACGTCCAGGGGCCGGTCGCGGATATCGCTTACGGCAGGTCGGTTCGGGTGGCTCCCGATGCCCATTCCCTGAAAACCGATAGGCCGCTCCCATTGCCGCCGGACGGATAACGCCTTTCCTCCTTGCTGAGCGAGTTTAGAGAAACGGGCAGCCTGTGTCAAGCAGAGTTGGAAGGCCCGGTATGATTCTCATCGGCGGGGTCGATACGTCGACTTGCCCGTACAGGCGTTCGAAGCAATATGGACTTGACCGTATCCCGTCTCGATACTACTATGGTCTCCGGTCGTGAAGTTTCTTGCGGGGCATGGAGGCCGGGTCCATCTCCTCCTCATGGAGGTGGTCATGCCCGAAATCGGCGGGAAGGATATGGCGAAAAGACCCGGGAGTCCGGCCCTGGCCTCAAAGGTAAGAGAATCATTAAAGGAAAGGGAATCCGGGGATGAAAAATCGGATTAAAGTTTCGATCCGGGGAATCCTTCTCCTGGCGTGCTTCGCGCTCATTTCCCCGGCGTCGTGCGAAAGGGATGCGTCCCGGATGCCTGCCGACGCGGTGACGGTCCAACTCAAGTGGCTCCACCAGGCCCAGTTTGCAGGATTTTACGTGGCCCGGGAAAAGGGCTACTATGCCAGGGAAAACCTGAACGTTACTTTCCTGGAAGGCGGGGTGGGGGTGGATATGGTGGAGCGCCTTGCCTCGGGCCGGGCGGATTTCGGGGTCCTGACGCCGGAATTCATCTTTTCGGCCCGGAGCAGGGGGGCGCTCCTCACGGGCATCGCCGCTATCTACCGTCGGAGCGCCGTGGTCTTTGCGGCCATGGCCGATTCCGGAATCGTTCGACCATCGGATTTCATGGGCAAGACCGTGGCGGCAGGGGATCCGGGCGGTTCCCAGAAGGACTTCGAACTCCAGTTCTACGCCATGATGAAGAAACTGGGTCTGGACGCCTCCAGGGTCAAGGTCATCCCCTACGATCCCGCCTATACGGCCTTTTACAACGGCCGGGTTGAAATCACCCCCTGCTATTCCACCGGCGGTCTCATCAAGATGAGGGAGAAGGGGCTCAAGCTCAACCTGATCTGGCCCGCTGATTACGGTATTCACTTTTACTCCGATACGCTTTGCGCCAGGGAAGACACGATCCGGGAAAAGCCTGACCTGGTCGCCCGGTTTCTGCGCGCGACCCTCCGTGGCTGGCAGGATGCGGTCGAGGATTATGAGACAGCCGTTTCCATGACCATGAAGTATGCCCGGAACACGGATCCGGTGATTCAGACCCCGATGATGGAGGCCCTTCTCCCCCTGGTCCATACCGGAGAAGGCCGGATCGGATGGATGCAGGGAGAACGATGGGAATCAATGTATGAGATGTTCCGGGACCAGGGACTGATCGCCCGGCCCTTTGACGTGCATCAGGCCTATACCCTGCGGTTTCTGGAAGAGGTGTATAACGAGAAGCCCGAATGAAGCTGACCCCCAGACTGGTTCTCCTTTTTCTGGCGCTGACCGTTGTGCCGATCCTGGCGCTGGGCTACCTGGCGTATGAAAACGGCAGGCGCGCCCTGGAAGAGGAGGCCGTCAACCATTTGATCTCGACCAACCTCCTCAAGGGCAGCGAGCTGGACCGGTGGGTCGATGACGGCAGGGGCGATCTTGAATCTCTGGCCCAGCGGCCCCTGGTCAGGGATCTGGCGGCAAAACTCGCAGCCCATGATGAATTTCCGCACCTGCATGCCGTTGTCAAACGGGAACTGGTGGAGCAACATCTGAAGCCTGGTTTGGCCTACGGCGGGTTCCTGGAGCTTTTCCTCCTGTGTCCGCGGCACGGTATCATTGTGGCATCGACCGATGGAAGACAGGAGGGGAAGTACCGCGATAGCGAGTCCTATTATCTGGACGGGAGGACCCGTACCCATGTGCAGCCCATCTACTACTCCCGGGTCCTGGAGCAGCCGGCCATGACCATCGGGACCCCGGTCAGGGACCGAAGCGGGGGCCTGGCCGGGGTGATGGCCGGCCGGCCGAACCTGGGAGAACTCTCAAAGATCATGGAACAAAGATCCGGATTGAGCCCGAGCGAGGATACCTACCTGGTCAATAAATTCAACTTCTTCGTCACCGAACCCAGGTTCGGCAAAGGATATGCCTTGAGGAAGGCGGTCCGGACAAAGGGGGTCGAGGCCGGTCTTTCGGGCGGCGAGGGCGTGAGCTTCTACGAGGATTATCGCGGGAGGCCGGTCATCGGGGCCTATAAATGGCTTCCGGAGTATGACATGTGCATTATCAGCGAAATCGATCAAGCCGAGGCCTTCGGCCCCTCCCGGAGACTGGCCCGCCTGATTACCGTCGCCCTCGTGGGCCTGATCCTGACGGTGGCGTTGCTGGCCGTCTTCTTTGCCCGGACCATCACAAGGCCCCTGCGTCAACTGGTGGAGGGGGCGAGGAGGATCGGGAGCGGGGACCTGGATTACCGGACAGGCACATCGGCGGGGGATGAGATCGGCGAACTGGGCCGGGCGTTCGATCACATGGCCGGGGAACTCAAGGCCACCACTGTTTCGAGAGACGCATTTGCCCGGGAGAAAAATTTTTCAGACTCGGTGATCAACAGCCTCCCGGGGGTCTTCTACCTTTTTGACCGTAAGGGGCGTTTCATCCGGTGGAACAGGAATTTCGAGGAGGTCACGGAGTACTCGGAGGAAGAGATCGAACGGATGAGTCCCCTGGATTTATTTTCCGGGGACGACAGGCGTGCCGTGGAAGAGCGGATTCAGGACGTCTTTGTCACGGGTGCGGGATGGGTGGAGGCCCTGTTCGTGTCCAAGAGCGGAAGAAAGACCCCCTATCTCTTCACGGGTGTTCGCGTCGCGCTGGAGGGAAGGGATCTGTTGACGGGGGTCGGGATCGACATTACAGAACGCAAGGCAGCAGAAGACGCTCTGCGCAGGACCATGGCCGAACTGCAGAGGTCCAATGATGAACTGGAACGTTTTGCCTACGTGGCCTCCCATGATCTCCAGGAGCCCCTTCGCATGGTCGCCAGCTATATGCAGCTCCTGGAAAGACGTTACAAGGACAGGCTCGATGCCGATGCGAGGGAGTTCATCGGTTATGCCTCGGGCGGCGCCAGGCGCATGCAACAGCTGATCAACGACCTTCTCGCGTATTCCCGGGTGGGCACACGCGGCAGGCCCTTCGGACCGACGAACATGGAGGACGCTTTTCAGACCGCAAAATCGAACCTGAAGGTCGCCATGGAGGAGGGCGGCGGGGAGGTGACCTGTAACCCTCTACCAACCGTCACGGCCGATGAAGGCCAGATGATCCAGGTGTTTCAGAACCTGATCGGCAATGCCCTCAAGTTCAGGAGAGGAGACCCCCCCAAGGTCCATGTGTCGGCTGAACAAAAGGAGGGGGAATGGGTTTTCGCCGTCCGGGACAACGGCATAGGGATCGAGGCCCAATATCTTCCGCGGATCTTTGCCGTGTTTCAACGGCTTCACCGGGACGAATACCCTGGTACGGGCATGGGACTGGCCATTGCAGACCGGATTGTCCGTCGCCATGGTGGAAAGATGTGGGCTGCCTCCCGGCCGGGCAAGGGAAGCACCTTCTATTTTACAATCCCCATGGAGACCGATTAGGACCGGGCAGGAGAAGACGAACAGCGGATGAACAGCCGGATGGAGGAGATGACCATGACGCAAGAACGAACCCGGCCCATTGAGATTCTTCTGGTCGAAGATAACCCCGGGGATGTGCGGCTGACACAGGAGGCCCTCAAGGATGCCAAGGTAATGAACCATCTCTATGTGGCAAAGGACGGGGAGGAGGCCCTCGAATTCCTGAGATGCCAGGGGAGGCACGCGGGGGCCGTGCGTCCGGACCTGGTCCTGCTGGACCTGAACCTGCCCAGGAAGGACGGAAGAGAGGTCCTGGCCGAGATGAAGAACGACCCCGATTTGAGGCGCATCCCGGTGGTGGTTCTGACCTCCTCCAGGGGCGAGGAGGATGTGGTCAGGACCTATGATCTCCACGCCAACTGTTACATCACCAAACCTGTTGATGTGGACCGGTTTTTCGAGGTGGTGCAGTCTATCGAGGATTTCTGGCTGGCCGTGGTGAAACTCCCTCCAAACGGCTCCAGACACAGGTGAGGAGAATTGCCCGTGACAAAGGAAACCCTTCGGATCCTGCTGGTGGAGGACAATCCCGGAGATGCGGTCCTGGTCCGGGAGTATCTGACGGAATGCGCGGCCCTCAGAACGGATCTGGAGCGTGCGGAGCGGCTGGAGCAGGCCCTGGACAGGCTGGAGGCGGAGACATTCGATCTGGTCCTTCTCGACCTGCACCTGCCGGACAGTCAAGGCATGGAGACCTTCTCCCGCATCCGCCAGTGGGCCCCGGGGGTGCCGGTGGTGGTGCTTACAGGCCTTGTCGACGATGAAGCAGGGGTGAAGGCGGTTGCCGAAGGGGCGCAGGACTATGTGCTGAAAGGCGATCTGGATTCCAGGCTTCTGGAAAGGACCATCCGGTACGCTATGGAGCGGCACAGGCTTCTCGCGTCCCTCCAGAAGGCCCTCGATGAGGTGAAGACCCTGAAGGCCCTCCTTCCCATCTGCGCGGGATGCAAGCGGATCAGAAATGATGAGGGGTACTGGGAGAGCGTGGAGGCCTATTTTGCCGAACATGGGGATATCCGTTTCAGCCATGCGCTGTGCCCTGAGTGCGTTAGGAAGCTCTATCCCGATCTGGCGGACGAGGTGCTTGGAACCCCGGGACAGGTTCCACCTTCAGGGTGATGCGATTCAAATCGCTTACCCTGTCAACGCCGCATCGGCCATTCCCAGGATAAGGAATGGTGGTGAGAAATCCAAAGGAGGCCAGAATGACAACCTATGCCATTGCGGTGATTCCGGGTGACGGGATCGGAAAAGAGGTCGTGCCTGAAGGGGTCCGTTGAACTGGCAGGGAAGCGTGAGGCCAGGCACATAACCTCGGCCACCAAGTCGAACGGCATTATTCACACCATGCCCTACTGGGACGAGCGGTTTAAGGCCATGGCTGCCGAGTATCCCCGGGTCCGGGCCGATCAGTATTATATCGACATCCTCACCTATTTGCTTGCGTGCATTTCTAACCCAGTTTTGGGAATTCCCCACCCGGAAATTTGTTCTGCAACTCGTGCCGTCTTTCCTCCGGGACTGATTTGGGCAAAGCAAACCTCGTCGGACAGGGCGGCGACCAGCTTATTACGTTGTTCTGAAAGCACGGCGGTGAGGCGGCGCTGCGAGGGATCAAAAGGGGACAAAAGTAAAATCCGGTCTCTTGCGACGCCCTCGCGCCATTCCTTTGGGATTCTTATCCCTTCAAGGCTTCGGGCAGGACAAATGATGATCGGCTGAACCCCGCGAAGAAGTATTTGCAGGCATTCTTTTTCAATGGGGGAGTGAAACCCGCTGATGATGCAACGGCCCTGGTC
>Ga0068714_10000360_pt1 | contig 93251 bp, 83 predicted proteins | sample MTBNYHSulfiMetaG_FD_62988 | JGI IMG/M metagenome (GOLD analysis project Ga0068714, IMG submission 62988) | Enrichment culture microbial communities from rom New York Harbor, USA that are MTBE-degrading - MTBE-NYH (New York Harbor Sulfidogenic)... | ecosystem: Environmental > Aquatic > Marine >...
CGCGGCGTTGCTGCGTCAGGCTTTCGCCCATTGCGCAAGATTCCCCACTGCTGCCTCCCGTAGGAGTCTGGGCCGTGTCTCAGTCCCAGTGTGGCTGATCGTCCTCTCAGACCAGCTACGCATCGTCGCCTTGGTGAGCCGTTACCTCACCAACAAGCTAATGCGCCGCGGGCCCATCCCAGGGCGGAGGCCGAAGCTACCATTTGGTGTGACCCACTTGGCAGATCACACGTCATCCGGTATTAGCAGCCCTTTCGAGCTGTTGTCCCGGTCCCTGGGGCAGGTTGCCCACGTGTTACTCACCCGTTCGCCGCTGTACTCACGGCCGAAGCCGCTTTCTCGCTCGACTTGCATGTGTTAAGCACGCCGCCAGCGTTCGTCCTGAGCCAGGATCAAACTCTCCGAAAAGAACTTGGTGCTCGCGGCCGAAGCCGCGGGACAAGCTGATCAGAAGAGCTTGTGCTCTAAGGATCCGGGGCGGCTGGCCGCCCCGGCGTCACGCGATCGTCACCCCGAGCCCGGAGGCTCACGGTGCAGCAATGATCGCGGACGGGGTTCATTGTTGGCCTGTCGCACCCGAAGGTGCGCAGGCTCACTGGCGCCCACCGATCGTCCGGCGCCCCGATGGCGCCGACTCGACCGGCTTCCTGCACGCTGTTCAGTTTTCAAAGACCACGTGCCCGTGGGCACTCAGTCGGACCGCTGCCGGCCTTCTCGGGGCGCAGACACCCCCGACGCGATGTCAGAGGACTACGTGCCCGAAAGCCGACCCGACAGGACCACCTAGTGTAGTCCATGAGGGCGGAGCCGGTCAACGATTCGCGCTCCTGGTCGTCGTCGCACACACGGTGCGGTCGAGAGGACTCCTGAAGCGCTAGGGGAGTATACCCGCTCGGAAGCCCGTGTCAACCAGCCTCGTCGAGCGCGCCATGAGGCTGCGCGCCGCGGGCGCCGCTGGGCCCGCCCGGCGGCCCTCGAGGCTCACGTCGGCAGGCTCGCCCGACGGCCGCCGCGCCGTCGCGCGGCACGCGCGTCAGACGGCGCGCACGACGCCCTGCACCCGGGCCGACTTGCCGGCCTTGAGGTGCTTGCCGGCGAGGGCGGCGGCGGGGACGGCGAGCGACGTGACGGGCTCGCCGTCGAGCGAGACGCCGCCCTGCCGGATACGCCGGCGCCACTCGCTGCGTGTCTCTCCGAACCAGCGCTCGAGGACGGCCGGGAGGAAGACGTCGTCGCCCTCGAGGTCGGAGGGCTCGAGGGCGAGCTCCTGCAGGCCCTCCCCCGCCTCGTGCCGGCGGAAGACGCGGTCGAAGTGCTCCTCCGCGGCGGCCGCGGCCGCGGCGCCGCGCAGCCGCGTGATGATCTCGCGCGCGAGGCGCGCCTTGAGCTCGCGCGGGTGCGCGGCGCCCGCCGCCAGGTCGGCCTCCATCTGGGCGAACTCGTCGGCGTGGTGCGCGGTGAGCAGGCGGTAGTAGGTCATCATGACGTCGTCCGGGATGCTCATGACCTTGCCGTAGACGTCGCGCGGGTCTTCGTTGACGGCGATGTAGTTGCCGGTCGACTTGCTCATGCGCTCGACGCCGTCGGTGCCCGGCAGGATGTCGAGGGTCATGATCGCCTGCGGGGGTTGCCCGAAGTACTGCTGCAGGTCTCTCCCCATGAAGAGGTTGAAGACCTGGTCGGTCCCCCCGATCTCGATGTCGGCGCTGATGGCGACCGAGTCGTAACCCTGGGCGAACGGGTACAGCATCTCGAGCATGCTGATCGGCTGGTGGGCCTCCCAGCGCTTCGCGAAGTCGTCCCTCTCGAGGATGCGCGCGACCGTGGTGGTCGCCGTGATCTCGAAGAACTGCTCCATGGTGAGTGGCGCGAGCCACTCGCCGTTGTAGCGGACCTCGAGCCTGGCGGGGTCGTCGTCGAGGATCAGGAGCGCCTGCTCCTGGTAGGTCTCTGCATTGGCGTCGATGACGGCGCCGTCGAGCCGTGGCCTCGTCTTGGACCTCCCGGAGGGGTCGCCGATGCGCGCCGTGTAGTCGCCGATGATGAGGACGACGACGTGGCCGGCATCCTGGAACTGGCGCAGCTTGTTGAGGACGACGGTGTGGCCGAGATGGATGTCCGGCGCCGTCGGGTCGACGCCGAGCTTGACGCGCAGGGGGCGACCCTCGCGCTCGGCGAGGGTCAGCTTCTCCTCGAGGGCGCCGGCGGGGAGCACGTCGACGGCGCCGATCATGAGGTCGTCGATGAGACGGCGGTCTGGCACGCGGTCCTTTCGCTCGGACGGCCAGCCGCGACCCGCGGCGGGCCCGCGGCCGGCGGGATGATACCACAGGGGGCCCGGGCAGGGCCGGGCGCGGACGGCCGCGCCGGGGCCGGCGGCGCGGATGGCGGGTCGGGACCGGCGGCGCGCCGCGGCCGGCGGCGCGGGCGGACGGGGGACCTCGCCGGGGGTCTCAACGAGAACGCCAACGTCACCCCGTCATCCGACCGATTCCGGCGTGCGGTGTCACCGGGACGACGCCTTCCGTCGATTGAGCGCGTCTGTCCGACAGTGAGTCGATACGGATGGGGTCGGTATCCCGATACGGATGGGGTCGGTATCCCGACCAGACCGCCGGGGCGCGCCGGTCGCCCTCCTGGACGACCGCCGCCACCCGGAGCGGAGCGCCGGCCGCGAGCGCCCGGCGTCGGCCGGAGCGAGCCGCTGCGAAAGTCCGCTCCGGCGTCAGGCCACTCCGCGGTAGAGATGGCCGGTCGTCGCGCGGTCGCGGGTGGCGAACGGCGCCAGCGCCGCGAGACCCCCGGCGCGGAAGGCGCGGCGCTCGTCGTCGTCCATGTCCGCCTGGACGACGAGACAGGCCGAGACGCCGGCGGCGACGAGCTCGTCGAGGTGCGCCGCCAGGTTGGTGACGCGGGCGTTGAAGATGCGCGTGCCCGCCCGGTCCGCGGCGGCCGGGAAGACGTAGCCCTTGGCGTCCCGCAGCAGGAGCGCGACGTGGTCGCGAGGGCCGGGCGTCGCGTAGAGCCCCTCCGCCCGGCCGAGCTGGTCGCGGGTCCTCAGGACCTGCTGGCGGCCGAAGGCGAGCGCCTCGACCGTCGCCGGCGGGCGGAGGAGAGCGAGGTCGGCCGCGAGACGGGCGATCTCCTCCAGAGACGCCTCGGGCGAGGCGACGACGCCGGCGGGCACAGTCCAGGGTGTGTGCGCTCCGTGTGCCCGCAGCGCTCCTTCTGCCCTTGGTCTTCCGCTCCGTGGCGTGGGGGCGCCGGTCGTCTCGCGCGGCTCCGTCTCGACCGGGTCGCGCGCCAGGTGTCGGAGGATCGTCACCGTGCCCGAGCCGAGTCCCTGGAGGGGGTACTCCAGCACCGCCGCGACGCCGGGCGGCAGCTCGCGCACCAGCCCGAGGTGACGTACGTACACCGCCGACCAGCCGGCGCCGGCCACCTCCCGCCACCAGGCGAGGTCGGCGTCGAAGAGCACCTCCGGCGGGCGGCAACGCGGCGGCGAGCCGAGAGCGGCCAGGCGCGCCACGGCTGACTTCACCTCCGCGGGCTCGTCGCCGACCTCGAGGTCGAGGCACACGGCCGTGACACCCGGCGCGACCTCCGGCACCTCGCCCGGCCGGACGACGAGAACGACCTGAAGGTCAGGTGCGGCAGAGCCGAGCCTCGCGCCGGTCGCGGGCGAGGCGGCGCCGGCGGCCGCGGCGGGCGGCGTGGCGGCGGGCGGCGTGGCAGCGGGCGGTGTGGCAGCGGGCGGTGTGGCGGCGCCAGCAGCCGCGGCGGACGGTGTGTCGGAAGCGATGACGGCGGCGGGCCGCGTGGCGAACGCGGTGAGGGCGGTGGGTACGGCCGCGGCGGGCGTCGCGGCTCGGCGCCCGGCGGGACGCCGCCGGGCGCCGAGCCGCGCCCGATCGAGCGCGGCGACCGTGCGCCGGCGCAACCCCTTCAGCTCGGCGACGGGCAGGAAGAGACCCTCGCCCAGTTCCACGTCGAGCGCCGCGAGGCGGTACGGCGTGCCCCCGAGCGCCGCCAGCGCCGCACGCACGCGCGCCGCATCGAGGGCGGCGTGCCGGGCCGGCGCCAGCCGCTCGTCCGACGCGGCGGTGACTTCGGGGCCCTCGGGGAGGGCGTGCAGGGTGAGCCGCGCCGGCTCGCCGGCGCGGCCCTCGAGACGCGCCGCGACCTCGACCGGCCGGTTCACGACGCGCCCGGCGACGAGGTCGCGCGCGAGCGCGCCGATGTCTGCGCCGGCGACACGGAAGACGCGGTCCTTGGCCGCGACGCGCTCGCGAAGACGCAGCGTCAGACGGTCGGCCGTGTCGGCTTCGACCCGTACGGGCTCGGACTGGCCCCACGGCGTGTAGATCGACAGCACGTCGCCCGCCGCGACGGGCCTGGTCAGCCGGACGACGACCTCGCCCTCGCTCCGCCCGGCCTGCTCGACGCGCCCCACGAGGACCCCGCGATGGCCTCCCCGCCCCCCGCTGCGCACGTCGTTCGGGCGGCCCTCCAGGTGGGCGCTCGTGAATCCCCGTGAGAACGCCTGCTCCAGGCGCTCGAGCCACTGGGGCCGCACCGCGTAGCCCTCGGGATCACGGAGCGCGGCGTCGAGCGCCTCGCGGTACACGGCCGTGGTGACCGCGACGTAGGCCGCGTCCTTCATCCGGCCTTCGATCTTGAAGGAGGTCACTCCGGCGCCCAGGAGCGCCGGGAGGGCGCCGACCGCACAGAGGTCGGCGGTCGAGAGCACCCGGACGGCCGGCGGTCGCGTCGCCGCGGCGGCGGCCGTCGCTCCGGCAGGGCCGCCGGCGGCCGTCGCTCCGCGGGAACCGGCGGCCGGAGCGCGGGAAGGGCCGGCGGCCGGAGCGCGGGAAGGGCCGGCGGTCACGCTGGGCGCCGCGGCGGCCGGAGCGGCGGAGGGCCCGGCGGCGGCCGGGGGAGCGGTGGCGGCACCGGTGTCGGCGCGGCGCAGGCCGTAGCGCATGCGACACGATTGGCTACAGCGGCCGCGGTTGCCGCTGCGGCCGCCTATCATGCTCGAGAGGAGGCAGTCGCCGGAGTACCCGTAGCAGAGGGCGCCGTGCACGAAGGCCTCGAGCTCGAGCCCGTGAGGCTCGAGGCCGCCGATCTCGGCGAGGCTGAGCTCACGCGCCAGGATCGCCCTCGCGAAACCCAGCCGGGACAGCGCGGCGAGCTGCGCCGAGGAGTGCGTGTCGAGCTGCGTGCTGGCGTGCAGCGGCAGGTGCGGGTACTCCTCGCGCACGCGCGCGGCGAACCCGAGGTCGGCGACGATGAGCGCGTCGAGGCCGGCGGCGTATGGCGCCTCCAGCGCCGCCAGCGCCGGCTCGACCTCGGCGTCCTTGAGGAGAGTGTTCAGCGCCAGGTGCGCGCGGGCGTCGTACAGGTGCGCGAGCTCGATGGCCTCCACCGCGTGCTCGGCGGCGAAGTTGCCGGCGAAGGCCCGCGCGCTCCAGCGCTCGAGACCGAAGTAGACGGCGTCTGCGCCCGCCGCCAAGGCGGCGCGCAGGGCGCGCCGGTCGCCGGCGGGCGCGAGAAGCTCCACGGTCGCGGATGTGGTCATCTCACGGTCACCGCCACGCATGGTACACGCCCGGCGCCGGCGCGAGGCGGGCGCCGTCGGGAGCGTGACCGCCGGGCGGTCACGGCGCGCGGGCCGCAGCGGGGACGGAGCGGGGGCGGCGGCGCCGTGCGCCGCCGCCCCCGCGGGGACCGTCAGTCGATGTCGTCGTGGTACTTGAACGACACCTTGAGCTTCGCGCGGTACGCGACGACCTTGTTGTCCTCGAGCTTCATGTCGAGCTCGACGACCTCGGCGACGCGCAGGTCCTCGAGGTGCGCTGCCGCCCTCTCGACCGCCAGTTTCGCCGCTTCCTCCCACGAGGCCTCGCTGGTGCCGACGATCTCGATGACCTTGTAGACGCTGTCCACCGCACGACCCTCCCGTGTCCGCCCTGCTGTGATACCTGCATACTCTCACGACGGGCGCGCATGGTGAACGTTTCGGTCGTGCGCGAGCTGGACGGCGTGGGCGGGCGTACGCGAGCAACGGCGGGGCGGCCGCGCCTGCCCCCCCACGGGGGGGCGAGAGCGGTCCCGCACGACGACCTGTGTCACGGAGCGGCGGGCGGGGCCGGTGGCACGCGCCACCGGCCCCGCCCGCCGTCCGATCTCGCCGGCGCCTCCTGGAGCCGAGCCCGAACCGGGGTCTGCTACAGCCCGAACCGGGGTCTGCTACAGCCCGGCCCGGGTCTGCCGAAGGCCGGCTTGGGCCTCCTGGAGCCCAAGCCGGGGTCTGCCGAAGGCCGGCCGGGGTCTACCGGAGCCTGGCCGGCAGCGCGCCCGGCTCCTCCTTGGTCACCGCGCCGCTCTCGTCGCGGTGCACGCGGATCAGGCCCGAGGTCGCGATCGTCTCGACGCCCTTGCGTTCGAGCTCGTCGAGGAACAGGTTGATGCCCACCGAGTCGCTCGACATGTGGCCGGCGATGATCACGTGCATGCTCTGCTTGTCGGCCTCCTCGCGGAGCTCGTTGCTCATGTGCATGCCAACGATGGTGCCGACGCCGCTGTCGGCGAGCTTCTCGAGCACCTTCTTCGGGCCCTCGGTGCCGCCGGTCATGTCGACCCACACCCGGCCGGCGCGGGAGGCGCCGTTGCTCTTGCCGATGTAAGGCCCGGCGCCCTTCATCGCCGCGATGCGGTACTCGGGAATCTCGAGGAGCGCCTTCTGCACGTCCTCGATCAGCTTCGGCTCGCGCTCGGCAAAGTACTTCGTCAGGTAGTCGACGACGAGGTTGTCGGTCGGCGTGTGGGCGCTGAGGAACGGGATGTCGAGCAGGCGCGCCACGTCGATCGCCTGGTCGTAGTTGAGCGGCATCAGCCGGCGCTTCACCTCGTCCATGCGCTCGCTGATGAACTTCTCGCCGGCCTGGATAGGGACGCCCAGCGAGGCCCAGATGTCGGCCTGCACGGCCATGACCTCGTCGAGCTTCGTCAGGCCCCACCCCTCGGGATGGTGGGTGTAGACCGCGTCGACCGGCACGCCCTTCTCGCGCAGGCGGTCGGCGAGGACGAGCTCGCCGGGGTTCATGTCGATGCCGCCGAGGATGGTCGTCACCTCGGTGTCGGGGTCGCCCCAGTAGATGCGCGTGTCGTTGAACGGGTTCGTGAGCTCCTCGGGGTCGGCCAGGGCCTTGAGGTGCTCGGGCAGTTGCTCGTGCCGGCCCCGGGTGCGCTCGAGGAAGTCCTCGACGCCCTCCTTGCCCCGGGGATCGACCTCGATCCCCATGCGCACGGCGGTCTCGTAGATGTCGCGTAGCTTCACGCCGTCTCCCTTTCGTCACGCGCGGCCGCGGCCGCGCGGGGTGCCGTCATCAGACGCATTCTCTCCCATTCGTGGAGCGGAGGGCACCCCGGCCTGCGCGCAACGGTCGCGAGAGGAAGCGGCTGTCGAAGTCGACGAAGCGCCACGGCTTCGCATCGTCGCCCACGCCGATGCGCGTCGTGGCGACGATGCGCGGGGCGGCGGCGCACGCGTCGGGGGCGGCGGCGCACGCGTCGGGGGCGGCGGCGCACGCGTCGGGGGTGGCGGCGCGCGGGTCGCCGTCCGTCCGCGCGCCGCCGACTCCCGACGCGGCCCCCGCGCCCCCCGCGCTCCCGGGCGCCGCTGCCCGCGGCAGGACCACGAGCGGCTCGCGGGAGGCGACGAGGCCGTTCTCGGCGCGGCCGAGGGCCAGGGCCTGCGTGAGCCGTGCCGGACCGCTGCAGAGAAGATGCGGGTCGACCCGCCCGTCGGCGCGCCGGGCAGCCGGGCCGCGGCGCTCGGCCATGCGCTCGAGCCCCTCCAGGGGCTCGAGCGCCCGCAGCAGCACCGCGGCCCCCTCGCCCTCTGCCTGACAGACGAGGTTGGCGCAGAAGTGCATGCCGTAGGTGAAGTACACGTAGAGGCGACCGGGCGGCCCGAACATCACCGCGTTGCGGGCCGTGCGCCCGCGGAAGGAGTGGCTGCACGCGTCGTCCTCGCGGTAGGCCTCGGTCTCGACGATGCGGCCACCCACGCCCTCGTACAGGAGCGCGCAGCCCACGAGGTCGTGAGCGACCTCGAGGACCGGGCGGTCGTAGAAGGCTGGAGGAAGAGGGGTGCGACGGTCCGCCGGCATGACCGCTAGTGTAGCGGAGCCGCCGAGCGTAGAGTGTGGGGCCGGAGAAGAGAGCGCCGATGCTGCACGCCACCTTCGCACGCCTGTCACGTCACGGCTACCTGTTCGCCGTGGGGGCCGTCGCGCTCTCGACCCTCCTCTTCATCCCCGGGCGCGACTTCTTCGCCAAGGGCCAGTGGGCGATCCTCTACCTGCTCGTCGTCGTGCTCGTCGCCGGCGTCAGCGGCGTGTGGCCTGCCGTCCTCGCCGCCGCGCTCGCCTTCTTCGCCTGGAACTTCTTCCTGCTGCCGCCCTACCACACGCTGCGCATCCACGACGACAAGGACCTGCTCTCGCTCGTCGCCTTCCTCGTCGCCGGGGTCCTGATGGGCGTGCAGACGGGGCGCTTCAGAGAGCGGCAGGCGCGCGAGCGGGCCCTGCGCGCCGAGCTCGCGCGCGCCGAGGCGCAGCGCGAGGCCGACGAGCTCAAGTCGTCGCTCCTCTCGTCGGTCTCGCACGAGCTCAAGACACCGCTCGCCGCCCTGACGGCCACGGTCAGCAACCTGCTCGAGAGCGACACGACCTGGGACGAACGCACCGCGCGGGCGGAGCTCGAAGCGATCGTGGCCGACATCACCAGGTTGAACAACAGCGTGACCTCCCTGCTCGACCTGTCGCGGCTCGAGGCGCGGACCTGGCAGCCGCACCCCGACTGGTACGACCTGTCGGAGATCGTCGACGTGGCGCTCGACCGGCTGCCGCCGGGCCAGCGGCATCGCGTCCGGCTGACCGTGGCCGCCGACCTGCCCGCCCTTCTGGTCGACTTCGAGCAGTGGACCAGGGTCCTCCAGGGGCTGATGGAGAACGCGCTCGTCTACGCGCCCGAGGGCGAGGTGCGTGTGGGCGCCGAGCGGAGCGGTGAGGGCGTACGCGTCTGGGTCGAGGACGACGGTCCCGGCGTGCCGCCGGAGGAGCGCGAGACCGTGTTCGACAAGTTCTACCGGGGGCGCGAGGCCCGTGCCCGCGTGCCGTCGGGCACGGGCCTCGGCCTCGCCATCGCGCGCGAGATCGTCGCCGCGCACGCCGGCTCGATCGGCCTGGAGAGCGCCGCCTCCGGCGGGGCCAGGTTCGTGATCGAGCTGCCCGCGGAGCGCGCCGCGGCCGGACAGGAGGCGCAGCCATGAGCTCGATCCCGGAGCGCTCGACCAGAGTGCTCGTCGTCGACGACGAGGAGCAGATCCGCAGGGCGCTCCGCACGATCCTGCGCACGCGCGGCTACCAGGTCGACGAGGCGGCCACCGGGGAGGCGGCGCTGCTCGCCGCCATCGACCGGCCGCCCGACCTCGTGGTCCTCGACCTCATGCTGCCCGACATGACGGGCATCGACGTGTGCCGCGAGCTGCGGAGCTGGCTCACGGCGCCGATCCTCGTCCTCTCGGTCAGGACCGACGAGAGCGACAAGGTCCGCGCCCTCGACGAAGGCGCGGACGACTACCTGACGAAGCCGTTCTCGGCCGGCGAGCTCCTCGCCCGCATCCGTGCCCTGCTGCGACGGGCGGCCGACCGCTATGCGCCGCCGCCCGTCCTCACGACGGGCGCGCTGACCGTCGACGTCGCCCGGCGCGAGGTCACGCTCTCCGGCGAGCCCGTCGCGCTCACCCCGACCGAGTTCGACATCCTCGCCCTCCTGGCGCGCAACGCCGGATGCGTCGTCACCCAGAAGAGCATCCTCGAGCAGGTGTGGGGCTCGGAGTGGACCGAGGACCGGCAGACCCTGCGCGCGCACGTGAGCAACCTGCGCCGCAAGATCGAACGACGACCGGGAGGCCGTCGCTACGTGATGACCGAGCCCGGCGTCGGGTTCAGGCTGGCGGCCGGCGAGCGCCGCGACGGCGAGAGCGACGGCGACGCGCGCCCGGACGACGGGAGCCAAGACGGCGCGAGCGAGCGCTGAGTGCCGCCTATCGCACGGCCCCCCGAGCCGGCCGTGGACCCGGACGCGGACGCGAGTCAGGCCGGACCGCCTCGCGCTCGCGAGGACCGATGGATTCGAGAAGATCTCGACCGCCGGCCCAGAGGGGGATGGGCCGGCGGTCGAGACGGGGGGAACATCGCGACCGTCGTGCGCACGGGACGCCGGTGACCGAAGGCGACGGCTCGCACGCCGCGGGCCGGCGACCGGCTCAGAACCGGTCCGCCACTCGCAGCCCGACGGCGACGATGGCGAAGAACGCGGCGACCACACCGACGTTCAAGAGCGCGTGCATCGTTGCTCCTCCGCAGCGGCTTCCGTACGAGGTCAGGGTAGGGCCGGGCGTGCAAAGGCGGCGTGAAGACGGCGCGCCCCGCCGTCAAGAACGCGTGAAGACGCACGGCCCCGCTCATGGCGCTCGATGCGCCCGGGCCGGATCGACGCCCGCGCGCGCCCCGTCGACGCCGGGTATGTGACGGGAGTCCCGTCGACGACAGGCGCGGCGACGATGGCACCGAGGCCCGCCGTCAAGTCGGCGCCGGGCGCGAGACCAGGGTCCCGTCGACGAGAGACGCGCCCGACGCCCCGGTCGGCCGGAGCGTCAGGCGCGCGCCGCGACCGCGGCGCGCGCCAGTTCCAACTGCTCGCGCACGCGCTCAGGGGCGGAGCCGCCGCGCGAGCGCTTGCGGGCCAGCGCGGCGGCCGGGTCGTGCAGCCCGTAGTACCCGTCGTCGAACGCCGGCGAGAGCTCGCGCAGCTCGTCGAGCGGCATGTCGCCGAGCTCGACGCCGGAGTCGAGCGCTCTGCGCACGAGCGCTCCCGTGAGGTGGTGCGCCTCGCGGAAGGGGACGCCGCGCCCCACGAGGTAGTCGGCCACGTCGGTCGCCGCCAGGGCGGCGTCGCAGGCGGCGGCCATACGCGCGGCGTCGAACCCGACGCCCTCGAGCAGGCCCCCGACGACGGGCAGGAGCTCGTCGAGGCAGTCGACCGCGTCGAAGAGGTAGCGCTTGTCCTCGCGGAGGTCGGTGTTGTAGGCGAGCGGCAGCCCGTGCAGCACGCCGAGCAGGCCGCCGAGGTCGGCGGCAAGGCGCGGCCCCGCGGCGCGCATGAGCTCGGCGGCGTCGGGGTTCCGCTTCTGCGGCATGATGCTCGAGCCGCCGGAGAACGCGTCGGGCAGGCGCACGAAGCCGAACTCGGCGCTCGACCAGAGGACGAGCTCGGCGCCGAGCCGGCTGAGATGGGCGCCGAGCTGCGCCGCGGCCGCCAGGTAGTCGGCGACGAAGTCGCGCGAGGCGACCGCGTCGATCGAGTTCTCGGCGATGCCCTCGAAGCCGAGCTCGGCGGCGACGGCTTCGCGGTCGAGCTCGTAGTTGAGCCCGACCGCGGCCCCGGCGCCGAGCGGCAGCTCGAGGCACGCCGCGCGCGCCGCGGCGAGACGGCGGCGGTCGCGGTCCAGCATCCACACATAGGCGAGCAGGTGCTGGGCGAGCGAGGTGACCTGGGCGCGCTGGAGGTGCGTGTAGGCGGGCAGCAGGGTCTCGACGTGCTCCGCCGCCCGCCCGATGAGCACCTCCTGCAGCGCGCCCAGCGCCGCGTCCTGCCGCTCGACGACGCGCCGCAGGTGCAGGCGCACGTCGGTCACGACCTGGTCGTTGCGGCTGCGCCCCGTGTGCAGCTTGGCGCCGGCGTCGCCCGCCAGCTCCGTGAGCCGGCGCTCGATCGCCATGTGGACGTCTTCGTCCTCGTCGCGCGGGGTGAACGCGCCGGACTCGATCTCGCGGCCGACGGCGGCGAGCCCCTCTTCGACGGCTCGCCGCTCCGCCGCGTCGAGCACGCCGGCCTTCTCCAGAGCGTGTGCGTGCGCGACGCTGCCCTCGATGTCCTCGCGCCAGAGTCGCCAGTCGAGGGCCAGCGACGAGTTGAGCGCGACGAACGCCGCGGCGCGCTCGCCGGCGAAGCGGCCCGAGCGCGCGACGCTCACGGCCCCTCCTCCCCGCGCCGGGTCGCGGGGACGGCCGGCGTCGCGTCGACGGCCGGCCGCAGGCCGCCGTCCGGCTCCACCATCATCGCTGGCCGCACGCCGTCCTCCTTCCTCGCCTCACCACACGCCGTCCCGGCGCGCCCCGGGTCTCAGTCCTCGACGACGAGCTCGCCCTCTTCGGTCAGCTCGCGCATGAGCCCGTGCTCCTTGCCGACCCGGGCCCAGATCTCGATGGGCAGGCCCCAGAGCTGAATGAACCCGGCCGCGGCCTCGTGCGAGAACTCGTCCTCGGTCGTGTACGTGGCCAGCTTGTAGCTGTAGAGCGAGTAGTCGCTCCGCCGCCCGTCGGGCACGCAGGTCCCCTTGTAGAACTTGAGCCGCACGTCACCGGTGACGCGCTCCTGGCTCTGGAAGAGGAACGCCTTGCAGGCCTCGGTCAGCGGGTCGAACCACTGACCCTCGTAGACCATGTCGGCGAGCTTGCTCTCGATCGTGCGCTTGAAGTGCAGGAGGTCGCGCGTGAGCACGAGGTCCTCCATCTCGCGGTGCGCGGTGATGAGGGCGAGCGAGCCGGCGACCTCGTAGACCTCGCGGCTCTTGATGCCGACGAGACGGTTCTCGATCATGTCGACGCGCCCGAAGCCGTGCGCGTTGCCGATCGCGTCGATCGTCTCGATGAGCTCGACGAGGCCCATGGGCTTGCCGTCGAGCGCCACGGGCTTGCCCTTCTCGAACGAGACCACGACGTGCTGCGCCTCGTCGGGCGCGTCCTTCGCGTCGACCACGAACTGGAAGGCGTCGGCCGGCGGCGCGACCCACGGGTCCTCGAGCACGCCGCACTCGTTGCTGCGCCCCCACAGGTTCTCGTCGATCGAGTACGGGCTCTTCTTCGTCAGGTTGACCGGGATGTCGTGGGCGGCGACGTAGTCGAGCAGCTCTTCGCGGCTCGGCCAGTCGGCCTCGCGCGCCGGCGCGATGATCTTGAGCGAGGGGTCCTGGCTGCGCACGCCCACGTCGATGCGTACCTGGTCGTTGCCCTTGCCGGTGCAGCCGTGGGCGACGGCCGTCGCGCCGAAGGCGTGCGCCGTCTGCACGAGCTTCTTCGCGATCAGCGGCCGCGAGAGCGAGGAGACGAGCGGGTACTTGTCCTCGTAGAGCGCGTTCCCCATGAGGGCCGGCAGACAGTAGTGCTCGGCGAACTCCTCCTTCGCGTCGACGGCCAGCGCCTCGACGGCGCCCGCCGCCTTGGCACGGGCGATGATGCCGGGCACGTCCTTGACGCGGCCGGCGTCGACGAGGCAGGCGACGACGTCGTACCCGTACTTCTCCTTCAGCCAGGGGATGAGCGCCGACGTGTCGAGGCCGCCCGAGTACGCGAGGACGGCGGTTCCGTTGTCCATGATGGTGAGTCCTTTCTCGCCGGCGTGCCGGCGCGGAAGACGGTGGACGGGCCCGGCCGGCGCGGGCGGAGCCGGCCCGCCGGCCTGTCAGACCCTGGATGGCGTGCGCGCGGAGAAGGTGCCTGCGCGCTAGGCCTCTCGGAGACGGTCGAGATAACGCTTCATCTCGTGCGCGGTCTCGACGTCGGCGACGATGACGACGAAGGTGTCGTCGCCGGCCAGCGTGCCGATGACGTCGGTGTGGTTCAGGTTGTCGATCTGGCGCGCCACCGTGGACGCGGTGCCGATCTCGCAGCGCACGACGACGGTGTGCTGCGCGACCACGATGGAACGGGCGAAGTCGCGCAGCACGTGCCGCGCGGCCTGCTCCGGGTCCTTCGGCCGCTCGCGCGAGGAGAGCACGTACTTGGCGCGCCCGAGGTGGGTGCGCACCTTCTGCAGGTCGAGCTCGCGGATGTCACGCGAGACCGTGGCCTGGGTGACGTCGCAGCCGAGGGCGCTCAGGGAGTGCACGAGCTCCCGCTGCGTCGCGATGTCGCGCTGCTGTACGACCGTCTGGATGAGGCGCTGACGCTCGGCCTTGCTCATGGGCACGCGCTTGGTGGTGCGGGCCACCTGTTCCTCCTTCGGCCTCACCGGCACGACACCGGTCGTCGCCGCGACGACAGCGGACAGAGAGTGCATAGAATACATCACCTCCTCGCAGAGTATGCAAGCGCCACCTCCGGTATGCGTGCCCGGAGCCGTCAACGCGTCACCTTCGTCCCGCAGCCGGCGTCGGTGAGGATCTCGAGCAGCACGGCGTGCTCCACGCGCCCGTCGATGATGTGCGCGCTGGCGACGCCGCCCTCGAGGGCGCGGCGCACGGCGGCCACCTTGGGCACCATGCCGCCGCTGACGCGGCCGGCGGCCTGCAGCGTGCCGATGAAGCCGAGGTCGCACTCCGACACGGGCGCCGTCTCGGTGTCCTGGTTCTCGTAGAGCCCCTCGACGTCGGTCAGGAAGATGAGCTTCTCGGCGCCGAGGGCGGCGGCGAGCTCGCCGGCCACGGTGTCGGCGTTGATGTTGTACACCTGACCGTCCTCGCCGCTGCCCACGCTGGCGACGACGGGAACCGCGCTCTCGGTGATCGTGCGCAGGGCCTGGGTGTCGACGTCGACGACCTCGCCCACGTAGCCCAGGTCGACCTCGTTGCCGGCGGCGTCGACGTGCTGCTTCGGCCGCGCCCGCAGCAGGCGGCCGTCCTCGCCCGACAGGCCGACGGCCGTCCCGCCGTGCCGGTTGATCAGGCCGACGATGTCCATGTTGACCTTGCCGACGAGGACCATGCGGGCGATCTCCATCGTCGCCGCGTCGGTCACCCGGTGCCCATCGACGAACTTCACCTCGAGCCCGAGGGCCTTCATGTAGCGCGTGATGTCGGGGCCGCCGCCGTGCACGACCACCGGCTTCATGCCGACGAGCCGCAGGAGGACCATGTCCTCGGCGAACTGCTCCTGGAGGCGCGGCGACGTCATCGCCGCGCCGCCGTACTTGAGGACGACGGTCGCCCCCCAGAAGCGGCGGATGTACGGCATCGCCTCGAGGAGGGTCTGGACCGTCTTGTGCTGGCGCACCGTCATGTGGCCTCCCGGGTGTGGCCGGCGCGCGCGCCGCGGGCGGCGCGCGCGCCGTGGTCGAGATCGGAACGAGCGCGGGTCACGTCGTGTACTCCGCGTTCAGCGTGACGTACTCGTGGGTCAGGTCGCTGAAGTACAGGGTCGACGTCGCGGCGCCGCCGTCCAGTGCGACGCGCACGTCGATCTCGTGCTGCGCCATGATGTCCGCGAGCCGCTCCTGGGCGCTCTCGCCGAGCGGCACCGGAGCGCCGTCACGGACGACGGCGAGGTCCTCGTAGACGATCGCGGCGGGGACGGCCGCCGTCGCGACGGCGGCCGCGGCGGTGCCGGGAGAGGCGGCCGCCGGGATCGCGCCGGCCCCGCCGGCGCAAGACGGGCCGGCGGCCGCCCCGTGCTCGCCGAGCGCCTGGCCGACGGCCTGCACGATGCGGCCCCAGTTGGCGTCGCGCCCGTAGAACGCGGTCTTGACGAGCGGCGAGGTGCCCACGGCGCGCGCGACGCGCTCGGCCTCGGCGGCGTCGCGCGCGCCCTCGACCCGGAGACGGATCGCCTTGGTCGCGCCTTCGCCGTCGGCGACCATCGCCACCGCCAGCGCGAGCAGGAGGGCGTCGAGCGCCTCGGCCAGCAGGGCAAGTCCCTCCTCGCCGAGGCGCACGCCGGACGCCCCGTTCGCCAGCCCCAGCACGGTGTCGTTGGTCGACTCCTGACCGTCGACCGTGATGCGGTTGAAGCTCTTCGCCACGGCGTCGCGGAGGAGCTCCCCCCACGGCCCGGCGTCGACGCCCGCATCGCAGGTGACGAAGGCGAGCATGGTGGCCATGCGCGGCGAGATCATGCCGCAGCCCTTTGCCGCCGCCCCGAGCCGCACCACGCCCTCGGGCAGCTCGAGCTCGAGGGCGCCGCGCTTGGGCGTGGCGTCCGTCGTCCGGATGGCCTGGCTGAAGTGCTCTCCCCCACCCGGTTTCAGGGACGTCGCCGCCTCGCCGATCCCGAACTCGATCTTCTCCATCTCGAGAGGCTTGCCGATGACGCCGGTCGAGGCGACGGCGACCTGCTCGACCGGCAGGCGCAGCAGCTGGGCGGTGAGCAGCCGCATGCGGGCCGCGTCGGCGAGGCCGTCCTTGCCGGTGAACGCGTTGGCGTTCCCGGCGTTGACCACGGCTGCGCGCAGCCGGCCGCAGTCGGCGGACTCCCTCGTGAGACGCACAGGCGCCGCCGCGGCGGCGTTGCCGGTGAAGGTCGCCGCCGAGACACAGGGCCGCTCCGAGGCGAGGATCGCCAGATCGAGCTTGCCCCGCTTCTTGACCCCGGTCGCGACCCCGGCGGCGACGAACCCCTCGGGGAAGGTCACGCTGCGCTCCGCCTGGCGGGCGAACGCGGGCAGCGCCACGAAGCGTGTCGCGGGCAGCATCAGCGCAGCCCCTCGGTCTCGGGGAGGCCGAGCATGACGTTCATGTTCTGCACGGCCTGGCCGGAGGCGCCCTTCATCAGGTTGTCGATCGCGCTGATGACGATCACCCGCCCCGCCCGCTCGTCCACGGTCACGTGGATGCGGCAGTCGTTGGTGCCGGCGACGTCCTTGAGCTGCGGCGGCGCGTCGCAGACCTCGACGAAGGGCTCGCCGGCGTAGAACTCGCGATAAAGCGCGGTCAACTCGCTCGCCGCCGGCAGCGGGCGGGCGCCGAGACGCACGTACATGGTGGCCGTGATGCCGCGCTGCAGCGGCACGAGGTGCGGGACGAAGGTCAGCGCGGGGCCGGTCGCGGCGGCCGGGGGCGCGCCGACGGCGTGCGCGGCCGCCGCCTCGGGCGCCAGCCCGGCGGCGATCTCGGGGGTGTGCCGGTGCGTGCCGACGCCGTAGGCGACGAGGTCGGAGTCGACGCTGCAGAAGTGGGTCGTCGCCTTCGGCGTCTTGCCGGCGCCGCTCACCCCGGACTTGGCGTCGACGATCACATCGACGAGCCCGAGCCGCTTGAGCGGCGCCAGCCCGAGCAGCGTGGCGGTCGGGTAGCAGCCGGGGTTGGCGACGAGGTCCGCGCCGGCGACCTCGTCGCGGTGCAGCTCGGTGAGCCCGTAGACGGCGGGCGTGAGCTCGGGGAACGGGTGCGGGCCGTACCACTCCTCGTAGGTCGCCGCATCGAGGCGGAAGTCGGCGCTCAGGTCGATCACGCGCGCGCCGCCGTCGAGCAGGCGCCTGACGACCGGCGCCGCCTCTCCGTGCGGCGTGCACACGAAGGCGACGTCGGCGTCGCCGACCTCGTCGGCGCGGCAGAAGGACAGCTCCGTGCGCACCCGCGCCGCGTGGGCGCGCACCGGCGTGCCGGCAAGGCTGTCGGAGCTGACCGCGGCGAGATCGGCGTGGGGGTGACGCACGAGCAACTCGGCGAGCAGGGCGCCGGTGTAGCCGCTGCCGCCGACGACGGCCGCCTTGACGGCGGCGGCCGCGGAGGGGGCCGCGGCCTCCTCTAAGGCGAAGTCGGTGTCCTTCGCCGCAAGCCCGGCCGTTTCGGCGGCGCCGGCGCTGGGAGTCTGGGTGGTCCTGGTGGTCGAGTGCTGCATGTCGGTCTCCGGGTGCACGTCGGGAGGGACGCGGACTGTGCGGGTAGCCGCCGACGTCGGGAGCGGGCAGTCCGCCGCGTGGGCGGGACCCGGCTCAGGCGCAGACGCCGGCGACGCACGGTCGCGCGCGTCGTGCGCGGCGACCCGGGAGCGGCAGCGGGCGGCCCGCGCGGGGAGCGCCGGCGGTGAGGACGACCTCGATGTGGCCCGTGCCGTGCATCGTGCCGGGCACTGTAGCGGCTGCGCGAGAAAAATGCAAACGGGACGGCGACCTTGCGCAGCTTATGCATGCGCGAAGGGCTCGCGCGGGCGGCGCGGAGGCGCGCGGGTGGCGCAGAGGCGCGCGGGTGGCGCAGAAAATTCGTGCGGAAGGCGCGCGGGCGGCGCCGAGGCGCCGCCCGCGCGCCCTTCTCAGCGGAGCGTCGCCGCGAACTCGCGCTCCAGCGCCTTGAGCACCTTGGCGCGCACGCCGGCGATGTCCTTCTCGCCCAGCGTGCGGTCCGGCGCGCGCATGAGGACGCGCAACGCCAGGGAGCGTTTGTCCCCGGGGATCTGGTCGCCTTCGTACACGTCGAACACGCGCACGCTGCGCGTCAGCTTGCCGCCGGCACGGAGGGCGACGGCGACGACGTCGGCCGCGGCCACGTCGCGCCCCACCACGACGGCGAGGTCCTGCTCGGCGGGCGGGTACGTGCCGAGGTCCTCGAAGCCGGCGCTCCGCACGGCGGCCGTGTCGAGGCGCCCGAGGTCGAGCACGGCGACGAAGACCTCGAGGCCCTCGAGGCCGAACGCGGCGGCGACGTCGGGGCGCAGCTGGCCGAGGACGCCGAGTGTGGCGCCCGGCGCGGCGGCGGCCGGCCCGCGGCCGCCGCGCCTGCCCTCCCCGGCGCCGGCGCTCACGACGGCCGCCTTGCCGGGGTGCAGGTAGGGGTGCGCGGCGGCGGCCTCGCCGAGCGGCGCGTACTCGCCGGTCAGACGCAGGGTACCGAGCGCCGCCTCGACGGCGCCCTTGAGGGTGTAGAAGTCGGTCGCCCGCCCCGCTCCCGTCCAGTGGTCGTCCTGCAGCCGGCCGGCCAGCACGATGCCGAGCTCCTCGCGCTCGTGCGGCAGCACGGCGCCGGGCTCGGCGGCGTGCGGCGGCGCCTCGGCGGCCTCCTCGTCCCAGAGGTAGACACGCCCGAGCTCGAAGAGGTCGGGCGGGTCGTTCAGCCGGTCGACGTTGTCGCGCACCGTCGCCAGCAGGCCGGGCAGCATCGACGTGCGCATGACCGACTGCTCGACGCTCATGGGATTGCTCAGGCGCACGGGCTCGAGGCGCACGTCGCCCTCGGGGAGCCCGAGGGCCGTCAGGGCGTCGGGGCCGACGAAGGTGTAGGTGATGGCCTCGTCGAGGCCGCAGCCGGCGAGGGCGCGCCGCACGGCGCGCCTGACCTGCTGCGGCCCGGTCAGACCCCCGGCCACGCGGTGGCGCGGGAGGGTCTCGGGCGAACGGTCGTAGCCGGCGATGCGCCCGACCTCCTCGACGAGGTCGACCTCGCGCTCGAGGTCGGGGCGGAAGCTCGGCGGCGTGACGGTCCACGCGGCCGGCGCGCCCGCGCCCCCGGACGCGACGTCGCCGCCCGTGGCCGCCGCGGCGGCATCCTCGGCCGCGGGCGCTCCGCCGTCCCCGCCTGCGCCGGCGGCATCGTCGACCTCACACTCGAGGCGGCGCAGGATCTCCGCCTGCTCGGCGGCCGGCACGGCGTAGCCGAGCAGGCCGTCGCAGGCGGCCGGACGGTACTTCAGGCGGCGCGGCGCAGCCGCGCCCTCCCACACGTCGACCACGCCCGGCGCCACGGTGCCCCCGCAGAGCTCCGCGAACAGCCGGCAGGCGAAGTCGAGCCCGCCGGGCACGAGGTCCGGGTCGATGCCCTTCTCGAAGCGGTTGCTCGCCTCGCTGCGGATGCCGGTGTGCATCTCGGTGCGCAGGATGCTCGGGCCGCTGAAGTTGGCCGCCTCGAGCACGACGTCGGTGGTGCGCTCGTCGACCTCGGCGTCGACGGAGCCGAAGACCCCGGCGATGACGAGCGGCCGCTCGACGTCGGCGATGACGAGCATCTCGCCGTCGAGGGTGCGCTCGACCTCGTCCAGGGTGACGATCCTCTCACCGTCCTGCGCCCGCCGGGCGATCAGCGTGCCGCCCCCGATCTTGCCCGCGTCGAAGGCGTGCAGCGGCTGGCCCCAGCCCAGCATCACGTAGTTGGTCACGTCGACGATGTTGCTGATCGGCCGCATGCCGGCGTGCGTGAGGCGCGCCTTGAGCCAGGCCGGCGACTCGCCGGCCGTCATGCCGCGGATGACGCGCGCGCCGTACCGTGGGCAGAGGTCGGGGTCGGCGACCTGAACGGCGATGGCCTCGGCGGCGGGGGCGCCGCCGGTCACGGCCGGTCCGGCCGTGGGCGGCGGCGCGAGCGCCGCCCCCGATGCCGCCGCGACCTCGCGGGCGATGCCGTAGACGCTGAAGCAGTCGGGGCGGTTCGAGGTGAGCTCGAGTTCGAGCACGGCCTCGCTCACCGGCAGGTAGGTCTGCAGCGGCGCGCCGACCTCCCAGTCGGCGGGCAGCACGGCGATGCCGGGGCTCTTCTCCTCGTAGCCCAGCTCCTGCTCGCTCATGATCATGCCGTCGCTCTCGACGCCGCGCAGGTTGGCCTTCTTGAGCTTGAGGCCGCCCATGAGCGTCGCGCCGGTCATCGACACCGGCACGACGTCGCCGGCGGCGAAGTTGTCGGCGCCGCAGACGATCTGCTTCACGCCGCCGTTGGCCTCGCCCACGTCGACGGTGCAGAGGCTGAGCTTGTCGGCGTTTGGGTGACGGTCGCGGGTCACGACCCTGCCGACGACGAAGCGGCTCAGGTTCTCGGCGTCGCGCGGGGCGCCGACCCAGTCGATGCCCTCGACCTCGGTGCCCGACATCGTGAGCAGCTCGGCGAGCTCCTCGGGGGTACCCTCCCAGGCCACGTACTCCTTGAGCCAGCTGAACGGGAGTCTCATCTGCCGCCTCCTCTCAGAACTGCCGCAGGAAGCGGACGTCGTTGTCGTAGAAGAGGCGCAGGTCGGGGATGCCGTGCTTCAGCATCGCCATGCGCTCCACCCCCATGCCGAAGGCGAAGCCGCTGACCGCTTCGGGGTCGTACCCGACGAACCCGTAGAGGTTCGGGTCGACCATGCCGGCGCCCATGATCTCGAGCCAGCCGGAGTGCTTGCAGGAACGGCAGCCCTTGCCACCGCAGAGCTCGCAGTTCACGTCGACCTCGATGCTCGGCTCGGTGAACGGGAAGAAGTGGGGCCGCACGCGGATTGCCCGGTCGCCGCCGAAGAACTCCTCGGTGAAGTAGTGGACGGTGCCCTTGAGGTCGGCGAGCGTGATGCCCTCGTCGACGACCAGCCCCTCGACCTGGTGGAACATCGGCGTGTGCGTGGCGTCGGAGTCACGGCGGTAGACCTTGCCCAGGCAGAGGATGTAGACGGGCGGACGCTGCCGCTCCATGACGCGCACCTGCACGGGCGAGGTGTGGGTGCGAAGGAGCACCCCGCGGTCGGCATCGACGACGGCCTCGGGCATGGTCTCGCGCGGTTCCTTGACCCAGAACGTGTCGTGCGCCGAGCGTGCCGGGTGGCTCGGCGGCGTGTTCAGGGCGGTGAAGTTGTAGTAGTCGAGCTCCACCTCGGGGCCCTCGGCGATGCGGTAGCCGAGGCCGACGAAGATGTCCTCGACCTCGCGCATCGTCTGGCTGATGAGGTGCTCGTGGCCCTGCGGGAAGGGCACCCCGGGCAGGGTCACGTCGAGGCGCTCGTGCTCGAGCGAGGCGCTGAGCGCCGCCTTCTTGAGCTCGGCCTCGCGCTCCTCGACCAAGGCCTCGAGCTCGCGCCGCACCGCGTTGCCGCCCTTGCCCAGCAGCGGCCGGTCCTCGGGCGCCGCGCTCGAGATCGAGCGCAGCACCTCGGTCAACGGGCTCTTGCGCCCGAGCGTCGCGACCCGGACCTTCTCGAGCGTCGCCATGTCGCGCGCGTCGAGCACGGCGGCGCGCCCCCGCGCGTAGAGAGCAGCCAGCGCCGGGGCGCGCTCCTCGAGGATCTTCAGCTGCTCGTCGTCCATGGTCATCCTTTCTCGGGCGCCGGCGCGCGCCGGGCGGTGTCGTCGGGGGCGCCGGCCGGCCGGCGCGAGGCCTGGGCGGCCGCGGCGCCGGCAGGGCGGCGCCGGGAGAACTCGTAGAGGGCGACGGCGCCGGCCACCCCGGCGTTGAGGCTCTCGACGGCGGCCGCGGGCGCGAGTCCGATCGTGAGCCGACGCGTGACGGCGGCGAGCGCGGCGGGCGAGAGCCCGGCGCGCTCGGCGCCGACGCAGAGCACTGCCGGGCGCGAGAGCTCGGCCGTGGCCAGGTCGTCGCCGTCGTGGGCGACGAGCCCGTACACGTCGGCGATGCCGGTGCGGGCGACGAGCTCGTCGAGAGCGATCTCGGGGTACAGCGGCAGGGCGAAGGCGGCGCCCATGCCGGCCCGCACCACCTTCGGTGCGTACAGGTCGACGGAGCCCGGGGACGCGGCGAGGGCGGCGGCGCCGAAGGCGGCCGCCGCGCGCACGAGCGTACCCATGTTGCCGGGGTCGGCGACCCGGTCGGCGTACACGACGAGCGCGCCGGGCGGGGCGCCGCCGGACGGGCCGGCCCCGGGAGCCGCCGTCTCTGCCGCCGCCCTCGCGCCCGGCGCGCGCGGCTCGGCCGCGCCCGGCACTGGCAGCTCGGCCGCGCCCGTTGCCGCCGCACGCGTGGCCGCCGCGCCCGTCAACTCGTAGAGCGGCGGCGCGGCCGGCAACGGGAAGACGGCGAGCACGTCGGGCGGCGCCTCGAGGGTCGAGATCTTGCCGGCGACCCGGTCGCTGACGGGGTAGACGGCGACGTCGGCCAGGCGGCCGTCGGCGGCCGCAGCCTCGTGGGCGGCGCTGGCGCGCCGCACGAAGACGAGCTGCGGCCGCAGCCCGGCCGCCATGCCGGCGGCGACGAGGTCGGCCCCCTCGACGAGGAAGGCGTGCTCGCGCTCACGGTACTTGCGCACGCGCAGCGAGGCCGCCCTCTTGACGAGGGCGTTCTGCGCGCTGCTTATCGTCTCGGCGAAAACCCCAAGCGACCGGGTCTCCTCGACTCAGGCGGCGTCGAGCGCCGCGCGGGCCTGCTGCGCCAGAGAGGCGAAGAAGACCGGGTCGTTCACGGCCAGCTCGGCGAGCATCTTGCGGTCGAGCTCGACGTTGGCGAGCTGCAGCCCGTGCATGAACTGGTTATAGGACAGCCCGTGCTCGCGGGCGCCCGCGTTGATGCGCACGATCCAGAGCCGGCGGAACTCGCGCTTGCGCACGCGGCGGTCACGGTACGCGTACTGCCCGCTGCGCTGGACCTGCTCCTTGGCGCGCTTGTAGCTCGCGTGCTTGCCGGCGCGATAGCCCTTGGCCTGCTCGAGCACCTTGCGGCGCTTCTTGCGCGCGCCGGTGCTGCGCTTGACTCGAGACATGTCGTTTCTCCTTGCCGCTCAGCCGGCCGGTCGAGGTCGGGGCCGGCCGGCCGCCGTTCGTTCAGCGAAGCCCGAGCAGCCGCTTGATGTTGCGGCGGTCGCCCGCGGCGACGACGTCCTGCGCGCGGGCCTGCCGCTTGCGTTTGGCGGTCTTCTTCTCCAGGAGGTGACTCGTGAACGCGTGGCGACGCGTGAGCTTGCCGCTCCCGGTGAGACGGAAGCGCTTCTTCGTCGCGCTGTGGGTCTTCATCTTCGGCATCCAGCACCTCCCCTCGTGCTACTCCGTGGTCTTCGCGGCCGCCTGCTCGGCGGGCGCGTCCTCAGTGCCCGGCGCGGCCTCGTCGCCCGCCTTCTCGACGGGCATGTCCTTGGCCGGCGCCAGCATCATGACCATGTTGCGCCCGTCCAGATTGGGCGGCGACTCGATGACGGCGTAGTCCTTGATGTCGTCGAAGAGACGCATGAGCAGCGCCTCGCCGCGCTCAGGGTGCACCATCTCGCGACCGCGGAACATGATCGTCACCTTGACCTTGTCCCTGGCCTTGAGGAAGCGCAGCACGTGGCCCTTCTTGGTCTCGTAGTCGTGCACGCCGACCTTGGGCCGGAACTTGATCTCCTTGATGGTGATCTGGCTCTGGTGCTTGCGCGCCGCCTTGGCCTTGAGCTCCTGCTCGTAGCGGTACTTGCTGAAGTTCATGACCCGGCAGACGGGCGGGTCGGCCTGTGGCGCGACCTCGACGAGGTCGAGACCGCGCTCGTTGGCGTAGTCCTGCGCGAAGCGGATCGGCTTGATGCCGAGCTGCTGCCCGTTCTCGTCGATCAGCCGGACTTCGCGGACGCGGATGGCGTCGTTGATACGGGTGCGCGGCTCGTTGTCGCGCCTGAACCTGTCTCTCGGCGAAAAAGGTCTGCCCATACAAAAAAGAGGGTCGCCGCAGCGAGCCCTCTCGATCTCCCTTCTCTAGTCGGAGACGATGACCGGGACCCTGTCGACCGGCTGGGGCGCAGGGTGAGAAGCTCGCGGCTTCTGCTTCAATGGCCGCGGGAGTATACACCACGCGACGCCGGGCCGTCGAACGGCCCGGCGTCGCGACGGGTGGACGTTCACGACGGCCGCGGCGGGGCGGCGCGGGGACCGGGGGTCACCGGCGGCGGCGGCGCGGCGCGCCCGCGGCGCCGTCGGCGCCGAGCAGGACGCCGCGCCAGTCGCGGTCGGCGACCGTCGTTTGCCACCAGGGCCACTCCGCGCCGGCGAGGTCCTCGACGGCGAGCCGGCGGCCGCGCAGCGCGGCGCGCAGCTCCGGCTCGATCCCGAGCGCCGCCGCGTAGACGAGGTAGCGGCCCCAGAGCGGATGGGCGCCGGTGAGCGCGGCACCGCCCTCGACGAACTCGACGAGGAAGCGGCGCACCTGCGCGCAGCGCAGCTGGTACTTCCTCGTCTGGGTGATGCGCCGGAACATGATCCCGGCGTGCATCAGCATGAGAGCCGCGAGCGCACACGCGCTCAGGAGGTAGACGAACGTGTCCGTCCAGGCCACCGTGTAGACGGTGACCCAGACCACGAGCACGGGGATCACGAAGCTCACGGGGATCGTGAAGCGGCCGAGAGGCTCGCCCTGCAGGCCCATCGTCGCCTCGCCGAAGGCACGACGGAACTCGTCGAGCCCGCGCTCGTACTCGCGCCGCCGCTCGCGAGCGAAGCGGTCGAACCCGCGCAGCGTGAGCGCCTCGTGCTCGCCGGCGACCTCGAAGAGCAGCCGCAGCAGAGCGTCCTCGTGGGGCCACACCGCCCCGAGGCGTCCCGCGTGCAGGGTGAGGAGGAGGTCCTCGTCGTCCCCCGGCTGCGGGCTCGCCTCGACGACGCCGCGGTCGATGAGGTCGAGCAGCGTGGCCGTGAAGTCGGCGTCGGCCTGCCGGCACCCGCGCAGGAGGAACCCGCAGACGGCAGGGGGCACGCCCACCGCGTCCGGCTCGCTGACCGGCGGCCCCGGCCGGGGAGGGCGGAACGGGCGCGGCGGCCACAGCCAGACGACGGCGTACGCCACGGCGCCGGCCACGAGGATCAACATCGCGTAGAGGTCTCCGCGTCCCACGGCGTGCGCCCTCCCGACGCCGGTTTTCCCTTGAGCTCTCTTGCCGCGCCGGGGCTCCCGCCCCTCGTGCCGCCGACTTCCCCTACCGTGCCCGCGGCGCCCGGGCGCTACGCCTCGGCGCCGCCGTCGAACCCCGACTCGGGACGGCAGGCGATCTCCCAGATGTTGCCCTCGGGGTCGGCGAAGTAGGCGCTGCGCGCGCCCCACGGCGCGAGGTCGGGCTCCTTGAGCACCGTCGCGCCGGCCGCGCGCGCGACCTCGAGGTGCAGGTCGACCTCCTCGTCGAAGTCGACGCTCAGGGCGATGGTGAGGCCGGTGAAGGCGCCGTCGGCCGAGCCGGCGGCGGCGGTCGCCGGCGTCGCGCGGGCGCAGGCGCCGGAGTGGTCGGCGAAGGGGAACAGGGTGAGCAGCGTCTCGCCGATCTCGAACGAGGCCCAGCCGGGAGGGGCGAGCGGGGCCTCCTCCCAGCCGAGGCGGGTGTAGAAGGCGCGCAGGACGTCGAGGTCGTGCGCGCCCAGCGTGATGATGTTGGGCGCCGGGGTGAAGGGCATCGGCAGTCCTCGGGTCGTCGGGTCGGTCTCGCGACGCGCCGGACCCGCGGCGCGCCGAAGCGCAATGATACGACGCGCGGCGGCGGCGGTCAGCCCCCGCGGGCGAGCCCGTTCGGTCCGGTGGCCCCGCGGGCCAGCCGCGTCAGTCCGGTGTCCCCGCAGGCGGCGAGGCGTCGCCCTCCGCGGCCGGCGAGGCGGCGCCCTCCTCGCCCGGCGAGGCGTCGTCCTCCGTACCCGCCGGCGCCCCGTCCTTCTCGCCCCCCGACGCCCCGACGAGCCCTTCCAGATCGTCGACGAACCGCCGCTGCGAAGGCACGATCGCGGCCCGCGCCGACAGCAGCCCGAACCACGCCGCGCGGTCGACCTCGGGTACGTCGACGACCGTGCCCGAGCGCGGCGGCCAGACCATCTCGAAGGTGATGCTCTCCAGCTCGGCGGGGTCGAAGTCGCCCTCCACGGCCCACGCGTAGACGATCTTGTGGTTCTTGTACTTGACGCCCCCGAGCGGCACGAAGGGGCCCTCGGGGGCGTAGCCGGTCTCCTCGAGGCACTCGCGGCGCGCCGCGGCCAGACGGTCCTCGCCCAGGTCGACCTGGCCCTTCGGGATGCTCCAGACGCCGATCTCGCGCTTGGCGAAGTACGGACCGCCGGGATGCACGAGCAGGACCTCGAGGCGCCGGCCGCTCGGAGGGTCGCCGGCGCGCGCCCCCGGCTCCGGCCGCCAGCGGTAGATGAGCAGGCCGGCGCTGACCGTCTTCGACATCTCAACCCCGTCCTTCGATCGGCGAAGCCCCGCGCTCGGACCGGGCGTCGTCGGCGCCGGGGGATGCGCCGGGCAGTCGTGCCGGCGCGCCGGGCGCGGCCGATTCTCCGCCCGACGCGCCGCCCGGCGACGCCGTCATCTCCTCCGCCGGGACGTAGGCTCCGCGCGTCATCGAGACGGCCGCACCGACCAGGGCCAGCGCGGCCCCCGTCAGCATCGCATACCGGTAGCCGCGCAGGTAGTCGTCGGCGTACCGCGCCGCGGACGCGGCCAGCTCGCCGCCGCGCGCCGACGAGAAGAGCAGGCGGCCGCCGACCTCGCCGAGCTGGCTGGCGGCGATGCCGCCGAGGACGGCCACGCTGAGCGCCTGCCCCGTCACGCGCATGGTGGCGAGGAAGGCGCTGGCGAGCCCGAGCTGGCGCGGCGCGACGCTGCCCATGATGGCGCTCGCGTTCGGCGCGCTGAACGCCGCCATGCCGACCCCGACCAGAGCCAGCATGGCGAGCACGGGGGCCATGCCCGTGTCCTCGCCCAGCGTCGCCAGGAGCGCCATCCCGACCGCGGTCACGAGCATGCCCGTGGTCGTGAGCAGCCGCGAGCCGAGGCGGTCGCTCAAGCGCCCGCTGAACGGGCTGAGCGCGGCCTGCATCAGCGGTTGCGCGAGCAGGATCCACCCCGTCTCCGTCGCCGAACGTCCCTGCACGATCTGCAGGTAGACGACGGTGAGGACGGCGACGGCGGTCAGCGCCAGGTAGTTGAGGAGGGCGGCGCCGTTCGCCGCCGCGAACAGCCGGTTGTGGCGCAGCAGGCCGAGGTCGACGACCGGGTCGTGCACGCGCCGTTCGACGGCGACGAAGCCGGCGAAGGCGAGCGCCGAGAGCGCGAGCAGGGCCAGCGTGTCGACGCCGAGCCAGCCCCACTGCCCGGCGAAGGAGAGCGGCACCAGGAGCGTGCTGAGGGCGACGGCGAGCAGCGCCGCCCCGGCGACGTCGGGGCGCGGCGCCCGCGCCGCCGCGCGCTCGCGCCGCGGCAGGAACCGCCAGCCCCAGAGGAGGACGACGAGGCCGATCGGAAGGTTGACGAGGAAGATCCAGCGCCAGCCGAGGCCGTCCGCGAGGAACCCCCCCAGCGGCGGGCCCACGCTGAGGCCGAGGTAGACGGCGGCGACGTTGATGCCGAGCGCCCGGCCGCGCTCCTCGCGCGGGAAGACGGCGGTGACGATGGCCGCCGCCGTCGCCGACAGCAGCGCGGCCCCGGAGGCCTGGACCACGCGGCTGCCGATGAGCCAGGCGCCGCTCGTGCTGAGCGCGGACAGCGCCGACCCCAGGGTGAACACGGCGATACCGACGAGGTAGAAGCGCACGCGGCCGTGGTGATCGGCCAGACGACCGAGGGGGATCAGCAGCACGGCCATCGCCAGCAGGTAGACGGCCTGCACCCACAGGGAGACGGTGAAGCTCATGTTGAGCTCGGCGCCGATCGTCGGCAGGGCGACGGCGACGATGGAGCCGTCGAGGGGCCCCATGAAGGCGCCTACACTGGTCAGGGCGAGGAGCCGCCAGCGCCGGTCGCGAAGGTCTTCGAAGGTGTCGGGACGGGACAGCAGCACCGGAAGAGTGTAACGAGGGCCGGGGGCCGCCGCAGCCGGGAGCCGGGGATCGCCGCGACCCGGCGCCGTACGCCGCCGCAGCCGGGGGCAGGAGACCGCCGCAGCCGGGGGCCGTGCCGAGCCTCGTCGAAGGGGGCGGCGCGCGCACGCGCGCCGCCCCCCACAGTCGCTCCGCGAGACCTCTCGCGCCGGCTCAGTCCATCAGCACGGGGAAGAACACCTGCCAGGCCAGCGCCGACTTCGCCGTCGCGCTGAGCAGGATGTAGACCTTCTCCCCGAAGAGGTAGTCGCGCCACGGGCCGACCTTCTTGTACTGCAGCCACATGTTCAGCGCGAACACGTTGAAGAACAGGAACAGGCTGATGATGATGCCGTACACGAAGCCGGGCGGTGAGACTTCGTTGGCCGAACCGGGTGCCAGGACGTACAGCACCACGCCGATCCACGGGATGATCCCGGCGAAACAGCCGTAGAGGAACGGCAGCCAGTTCCCGTTGCCCGGCGACTCGTACTTCTCCTGCAGGAGACCGAAGAGGATCATGCTGGCGTTCACGCCGAAGATGGCGATCAGCGCCACCATCTCGGTGATGCCGGTCAGCATGGCGATGAGGACGATCATGATCGAGGAGCTGAAGAAGTACTCGATCCAGCGCCCGTAGTTGCGGCTCTGCACCAGGTTGCCCGTGTACCACCTGAAGGCGACGGTGCCGATGATGAGCAGGGCCGCCGCGGAGATGATGACGAAGGAGAGCACGCCCCAGCCGATGGGCAGGCCGAACACCTCGACCAGTTCCTGCGGGCTGCCGGGCGGCCCGGTCATGTACGTCGCCACGACGTCGATCGAGAAGTCCTTCATCAGGATGCCCATCAGCACCGCCTGGGCGGCGAGGATGAGCCCGATGACGATGTTCCACCAGCGCAGCGCGGCGAGCCGGCGCTGGATCGTCGGATCTGCTGCGTCAGTCATTGCGTGACCCCCATGTTCTGAGCCGAGGCGCCCCCGCGTGCCCCGACACGTGCGGCGGCGCGCGCGCCACCGGTGCCGGGCGCCGCCGTTCGAGCGCCGCCTTCCTGACTTCAGGAACTACTTGCCCAGTCAAACAGTTTCCCATGCGCAGGCGCGCCGTTGCCGGCGCCGAACGTACGTCTTGACGGGAGAGACGAGACCACGAGGAGAGGCGTGTCCGAGGACGACCTGAAGGCAGGGACGCCAGAGCCCTCGGGCACGCCCGGAGCGCCAGAGCCCCCGGGCGCACCCGGAGCGCCTGCAGCGCTCGCCACGCCCGGCGCGGCCAGTGCGGCCGGCGTGGCCGGCGTGGCCGGCGTGGCCGGCGTGCGCGGCGTGGCCGGCGTGGCCGGCGCAGCCGGCGCGGCGCGACTGGCCGGAGCGATCTACGGCACCATCCTCGTCATGTCCGTGATCGCCGCAAAATCGGTGGCGGCGGAGCCCGATGCCGCGACGACCCTGGTCGCCGCCGTCGTCACCAGCGTCGTCTTCTGGTGCGCCCACGTCTACGCCGACGCGCTGGCGGCGCACATCCACCTCGGTACGCGCCGCCTGGAGTGGCGGCGCCTGCGCGAGATCGCCCGCGAAGAGTGGCCGATGGTGCAGTCGGTGGTGCCGCCCGGCGCCTGCCTCGCCCTCGGCATCCTCGGCCTCGTCGCGGACGACACCGCGGTCCTCCTGGCGCTGGTCGCCGGCGTCGTCGCCCTCGCCGTGTGGGGCTCGGCCTCCGCGCGCCGCAGCGGGGCCACGCCCGCGGGCGTCGCCATCGCGGCGGGCGTCAACGTCGCCCTCGGGCTCCTGGTCGTGGGGTTCAAGCTGCTCGTGCACTGACGCGCCGCCGCCCGGCGGGCGCCGCCACCCGGCGAGCGGCGGCCCCGGCGAACGGCAGCGCCCCGGCGAGCGGCAGCGCCCCGGCGAGCGGCAGCGCCCCGGCGAGCGGCAGCGCCCCGGCGAGCGGCAGCGCCCCGGCGCCGATACCCGAGCGCCTGCGACGGCCTCGCGCGGGTGTGCCCGCCGGTCGCGTCGCGCGAGCGGATCTGCCGGCAGTGCTTCGCGGAGCGGTCACCGAGACCGCTAACGTGATCCCTTTGTTCACCCGTTCCCGGCGTCGTCACCCTTCAGGATCGGCGGCATCCGCGATGAACTGCGCCTTGTGCGGCGGCCGAGTCGCGACGTCGCCCTGGCCACCGATACCGACACCAGAGGAGGCAGACGTGAGCGGTCTCGAGTGGGTGCGCTCGGCGATGACGGGGCGACGCGTCCCGCTCACGCCGGAGGATCACCGCATCATGAAACTGCTCACGGCCGACGGACGCTGTCCCTACAGTCGTCTTGCGCGGGCGACGGGACTCTCCGAATCGGCCGTGCGGCACCGGGTCACCCGCATGGTCAACCACGGTGTCTTCAGGATCACGATCCTCACCGACCCCGTCGCGATGGGTCGGCTGGCCGCGCGCGTCGGCGTGCGGGTCGAGGGGCGCGGCGCTGCTGAGGTCGCGCACGAGCTGGCGGATCTGCCCGAGGCCGACTTCGTGGCGCTGGTCACCGGGACGCACGGCGTGGTCGTCGACCTCGTCTGCGACGATCACGACCACCTCGTGCGCAGCTTCGACTCCGTCCGCGCGACCGGGGGCGTCGCAGACCTCGACCTCCAGCTGATCCTGCGCATCGTCAAGGACACCCTCGAATGGTGACTTTCGCACTTGGTGACTTCGGCAGCCGGTGACGTCGGCACCAGGTCACGTCGGCGGTCGGCGAAGTAGGCGGCCGGCGACGTCGGTGGCCGGCGACGTCGGTGGCAGGTGGCGTCGGCGGCCGGTGACGTCGGTGGCCGGCGACGTCGGTGGCAGGTGGCGTCGGCGGCCGGTGACGTCGGCACTTGGTGACGTCGGCGGCTGTCGGATCGATGCGGCTGACCGCGTGGATGAAGGGCGTCGGCCCCTCGCCAACGCAAGTGCGCTTTCGGCCGCCACATACACCCACTGATGCGACGCTTTCGGTCGTCTGAGCAACGTGACTCGACGACTTCAGGCGTCCCGGGCGTTGACGTTCGCGCTTTCGATGACTGCCCCGGAGACCCACCCCCTACCGTCCGCAGCGATGCCTGCCGTCGTTGGGTACTCCTCTGCGGACAGCGCTGGCGACCGGCGACAGCGGCGGCGGCCGGCGGCGATCGGCGGCGGCGGCGACCGGCGGCGGCGGCGGCTGGCGACGATCAGGGGCGGCGAGCGTCGCGGGGAAGCGCCGCGGTGTAGGCGTCGAAGACGCGCTCCGCGGCGCGGCGCACGAAGCCGCGCGACCGCCCCTCCTCCTCGCGCTTGTCCCCGGTCTCCATGAGCCAGGCCATGCTCTGCACCATGGGCCAGCGGAAGGGCTCGGGCGGCACCCGGGTGAGCGGCGGCCCCACGACCGGCAGCCGGGCCCACTCGTCACCGGCGCCGAGCACGAGCGAGGCGAGCGTCTTGCCGCCGACCTTCGTCGGGGTGAGCCCGTGCCCGGAGAAGCCGAGCCCCGCGTGCAGGTTGCCCGACGGCGCCGTGAAGAAGAACGGCACGCCGGCGCGCGTGAGGTCCATCGGCCCGCTCCAGGCGGCGTCGAAGCGGACGCCCTCCAGCTGCGGGAAGAGCCAGAGGAGGCCATGTGCGGCCGCCGCCGCGAGGTGGCGCGACGTGAGCGCCCGGCCCCCGATGCGACCGCCGTAGGCGAGGCCGAGGCCGCCGCCGCCGATCGCGATGCGGTCGTCGTCGGTGCGCCGCAGGTAGTAGAGCATCGCGCGCGAATCGGCGATGCCTGTGTGGGTGGTCCAGCCGATGTCCGCGAGCTTCTCGGGGATCGGTTCGGTCACGACCATGAAGTCGGTGCAGACGGCGAAGGCCCGGCGCCAGTGCCGTTCGGCGGCCGCCCAGGCGCCGGTCGTCACGACGACGTGACCGGCGCGTACGCGGCCGCCCGGGGTCTCTACTTCAGCCGGGTGGCCGACGCGCAGCTCTCGCATCGGCGTGCCCTCGAAGATGCGCACGCCCCGCTCGAGCAGGACGCGCCGGAGCTCGCGGGCGAGCTTCGCCGGCTGGACGGTGGCGAGGTCCGGTGTGTACGCGCCGCCGCGGAACTGCGGCGAGTCGGCGATGCGCCGCGCCTCGTCGGCCCCGACCGGCCGCAGCCGGTCGGAGAGCCCGTGGCGCGCGAGGATCGCCTGCCCGTCGGGGTCGGTCTCGGGCTGCCAGTCGCCGGCGCGCGCGTAGAGGATCCCGTCGTGATGGAAGTCGATGGACGCGTCGTGACGTGCGATCCAGTCGTCGAGCTCGCCGACCTGGTCGGCGAGCACCCGGGCGTAGCGCACGCCGTCCTCCTCCCCGAAGTAGTGGCACAGCGAGGCGAGCATGTGCCACGAACACGAGAAGAAGCCGCCGTTGGCGCCGCTGCCGCCGGCGCCGCAGACGTCGGCCTCGAGCAGGACGAGGCCGAGCTCCGGCGCCCGCTCGGTCAGCTCGTACGCCGTCCAGAGGCCGGCGAAGCCGCCACCGACGATGCACACGTCGGCGGTCGTGTCGCCGGCCAGCTCGGGGCACGGCGCCCCAGGATCGGCGGCGAGCGCCTCGCTCAACCACCAGCTGCGCGCCGCGACCGACGGCACGCTCAGGTCTCCCGGCCGGCTCCCGCCGGACGCGCGGACTTGAGCCATGACCCACCCCTCTCCGGTGCTCACGGGTCGGCGCGCCCGGTGAGGAGACGTCCCCCGACGTCTGGACCCGGCCGCGTCGGCCTCTGCCCTTCCTCTGCGCCGCTCCACGGTGCGACCCCGATCTTCTCGCCGTTGCCGCTCACGGTCGAGCCGCCCCACGGTGCGACCCCGATCTTCTCGCCGTTGCCGCTCACAGTCGAGCCCCCGCGGCGCGACGCCGTCTTCTCGCCGTCGCCACTCACGGCCGAGACCGGTCCCGATACGACTCGGCGAACCGCAGGAAGCGGTCCACGTCGCCGAAGTCCGACGCCAGGCCGAGCGACACGCGGATCGTGTTGGGCACCGTGCCGGTCGCGTCCTCGATCCTCTGCTGGCACTGCAGCAGCGTGATCGCCGCGGCCGGGTCGTTGAAACAGCGTTCCATGTCGCCGTGCGAGATGCGATGGGCGACCTCTCCGTCTCCCGGGTTGCAGAAGCAGCCGCTGCGGATGGAGATGAGCTCGCGGGCGGCCGCGGTCTCGACGTCGTAGACGTCGTACGGCCGCCCCTCCGGGTCGAGCAGGTACAGCGCGATCGTGCCGCCGCGGCCTTCCCCGCCGCGGGGCCCGAAGATCCTGACCAGCGGCGCCCCGTCGCTGTGCCTCAGGCCCTGGAGTTCCTCGAGCAGCCAGGAGGTCAGCGCGTGGACCCGGTCGTGGATCGCGTCGATGCCGACCGCCTCGATGTGCTCGACGCCGATGGTGACGGCCGGCAGGCCGAGGAAGTCGATCGTGCCGTCCTCGAACCCCGTCGCGCCGGGCGCAAGGCGGTACCACTCCTCCTCCTGCACCGAGGCCAGGGTGATCGTCCCGCCCGCGAACCAGGGACGCCGAAGCCTGGCCAGCGCCTCGCGCCGCGCGATGAGGCAGCCACACCCCGTCGGGTAGCCGAAGAGCTTGTAGAACGAGATCGGGACGAAGTCGGCGCCGACGGCGTGGGCGTCGAGGCGGTTCGTAGGCGCGAAGGCGGCGCAGTCGAGGAGGACGTCCCAGCCGAGGGCCTTCGCCGCGGCGACCCACTCGAGCGGGTGCTGCGCGCCGCTGAAGTTGGACTGCGCCGGGTAGGCGAAAAGCTTGGGCTCGTCGCCGCCGGCGCCGCGCAGCGCGAGGAGGACCTGCGCCTCGTCGAGGCGCAGGTCCTCCTCGCGCACCGGGACGTACGAGACGGCCGCCCCTTTGCGCGCGGCGAACTCGCGGATGCCGTTCACCGAGTTGTGGTTGTCGTAGCTCAGCAGATAGACGCCGCCGGGCCCGAACGGGTAGGCCTCGCCCACCAGCTTGAGGGCCCCGCTGGCGTTGGCCGTGAACACGATCTCGAACTCGTCCTCGGGAGCGTTGAAGAAGCGCCGGACGGCGTCGCGCGCCTCCGTCGCGAGCGCGCTCGACGCGAGCGACGTCGGGTTCTGCGAGTGCGGGTTGCCCAGCACGTGGCCGCTGAGGAGCTCGACGTGGCGCCGGAGCTGGGACTCCGCGTAGAGGCCGGCGCCAGTGTGGTCGAGGTAGGTGTGCCCGAGGCGGTCGAGGCGCGCGTAGTCGGTCGCGCGCAGGGCGTTGACGGCCGCGGCGTCGTAGGCGGGGAAGCGCCGCAGGAAGTCGTCGTAAGCGGCGGACCGGGCAGCGCCTCGGGCGCCTGCGTCTCGACGGGCTGCGGTCATGGCGAGGGCGGTCCGGCGCCGTGCGCCTCAGCGCCGCCGGCGCAGGAGCACGAAGGTCCCGCCCTCGCGCACGAGCTCGCCGGCGGGCGTGAACTCGAGCTTCTCGAGCACGCGCAGCGCGCCGGCGTTGCCCGGACGCACGAGCGCGGCGACGCTCTCGCGGTCGAGCGAGCTCAGCGCGAGGCCGGTGAGCGCGGCGACGATCTCGGTCGCGTACCCCTGGCCGCGGACGCCGGCGGCGACGGCGAAGTCGATCTCGACGACGCGCTTCTCGGCGAAGGCCGCAGTGACGTCGTCGCCGGCGTCGACGAGGCCGGCGCGGCCGACGAAGCGCCGGCCCGTGCCGGGCCCGGCCGCTCCGTCGGTCGTGGACGTGCCGTCGTCGTCGCCCGCGGTCGAGTGCTTCTCGTAGAGCGCGTAGAGCCCGTAGCCGTACATGTGCCAGTGGGGAGCGACGACCGAGGTCGTCCACTCGCTCAGCTCTTCGGGGCTCGCGGGGTCGCCGACCCACTCGGCGACGACGGGGTCGGCGTGCAGCGCCTCGAGGTCGGCGAGGTGCCGCTCGTCGATGCGCTGCGCGACGAGGTGCGCCGTGCGGAAGACCTCGGGCAGAGCGCGGATCACGGGCGCTTCCTCCCGAGCCGGGCGGCGGCGCGTCGCCTGCGGCCGCCGCGGCCGTCTCGCACGGCGGCCGTCACGCGCCGCCGCCTTCGTCGTCTGCGTCCTGCGGCTCCCCGACGCAGCGCTGGATCGGGCTCGCCTCCTCGGGCAGGACTCTCGTGCGGACCTCGTCGGCGATCGCCCCGACGATGCAGTCGAGCGCCGCGTCGCCGCGGTCCGTGCCGCGCTGCCGCACGCTGACCGTGTTCTCCCGCTGCTCGCGATCGCCGACCACGAGCACGTACGGGACCTTCTGCAACTGCGCCTCGCGGATGCGCTTGCCGAGCGACTCCGGCCGGTCGTCGACCTCGGCCCAGAGCTGGACACCGGCCGAGCGCGCCGCCGCGACCGTCGCCGCGCGCACGGCGTGCGCGTACACGGCGTGCCGGTCCGAGATCGGCAGCACGACGACCTGCACCGGGGCGAGCCAGGTCGGCAGGTTGCCGCCGTAGTGCTCGAGCAGGATGCCCATGAAGCGCTCGATGCTGCCGAGGAGCGCGCGGTGGATCATGACGGGCCGATGCTCTTCGTTGTCGGCCCCGGTGTAGCTGATGTCGAGTCGCTCTGGCATGGCGAAGTCGACCTGGATCGTGCCGCACTGCCAGGTCCTCCCCATCACGTCGCGGATGTGGAAGTCGATCTTGGGCCCGTAGAAGGCGCCGTCGCCCGGGTTGAGCGTATAGCGGAGCGGCACGCGCGCGGCCTCGGGGTCGTCTTCGCGCGCGCCCGGGGCGAGCACGGTCTCCGACTCGAGCACCCGGGTGAGCACCCCCTCGGCCGCGGCCCACATCTCGTCCGAGCCGATGCTCTTCTCGGGCCGTGTGCTGAGCTCGATCTTCACGTCCCTGAAGCCGAAGGCGGCGTAGATGTGGAGCATGAAGTGGAGGACGCCGCGCACCTCGTCCTCCAGCTGGTCGGGCGTGCAGTAGATGTGGGCGTCGTCCTGGGTGAAGTAGCGCACGCGGAAGAGGCCGTGGAGGACGCCGGAGAGCTCGTGGCGGTGCACCTGGCCGAGCTCGGCGTAGCGCAGCGGCAGCTCGCGGTACGAGCGCCGGCGGCTCTTGTAGATGAGCAGGCCGCCGGGGCAGTTCATGGGCTTCACCGCGTACGGGTTGCCGTCGATCTCGGTGAAGTACATGTTGTCCTTGTAGTTGTCCCAGTGGCCCGAGCGCTCCCAGAGCTCGCGACGCAGGATCTGCGGCGTGCGCAGCTCGTCGTAGCCGGCGCGCACGTGCTCGGCACGCCAGTAGTCGATCATCGCGTTCCAGAGGCGCATGCCCTTGGCGTGGAAGAAGGGGAAGCCGGGGCCCTCCTCGTGGAAGCTGAAGAGGTCGAGGTCGCGGCCCAGGCGGCGGTGGTCGCGCTGGCGGGCGAGCTCGAGCTGGTGGAGGTGCTCCTCGAGCTCCTTCTTCGACGGGAAGGCGACGCCGTAGATGCGCGTCAGCATCTGGTTGTGCTCGTCGCCGCGCCAGTACGCGCCGGCGATGCTCGTGAGCTTGAACGTGTCCTTGCCGAGGCGGCCCGTACCGGGAAGGTGCGGCCCCCGGCAGAGGTCGGTGAACTCGCCCTGGGTGTACACGCTGATCGTCGGGGCGACGGCGCCCTCGGCCTCGGCGGCGGCGACGAGGTCCTCGATCAGCTCGACCTTGTACGGCTGGTCGAGGGCCAGCGGGAGGCCGGCGGGTGAGACTCCGTCGCCGCCGGCCCCGAAGACGGCGAGCGCCTCGTCGGCCGGCAGCTCGGCGCGCACCGTCGGGTGGTCTTCGGCGACGACCCTCGCCATCTCGGTCTCGATGCGCGCGAGGTCGTCCTCGCCGATCGGCTCCAGCAGCTCGAAGTCGTAGTAGAAGCCGTTCTCGATGGCCGGGCCGATGGAGTACTTGGCGCCCGGCCAGAGCCGCAGCACCGCCTGCGCCATCACGTGCGACGCGGTGTGACGCAGGATCTCGAGCGCGTCGGGGTCGTCGGCCCTGAGCGTGACGACGGCGAGCGTGTCGCCCTCGTGCAGCGGCGCGGCGACGTCGACGAGGCGCGGCTCGGCTGCGGCGGCTCCGCCGCCTCCGCCGGCCGCGCCCCCGTCGCCGCCCGCCTGCGCCGCCGGCGTCACGCGGCCCGCGATCGCGGCCTTCGCCAGCCGCGGGCCGATCGCCGCCGCGGCGTCGGCCACGGTCGCGCCGTCGGAGAGCTCGAGGGGGGAACCGTCGGGGAGGGTGACGTGCAGGGTCATCTGGCCGGTCCTTTCGTGGTGCGCGCCCGCCCACCGCGCGGGGGCTGTTGACCGGGTCAGTCTAGCAGACGGCCCGGGCCGGCCTGAGGGCCTGTATTCAGCGCATCTTCAGCCGACCGCGGTCCCGCGGTCGGCGTCTCTCCGGCCGGCGCAGCCTCGGTCACGGGCGGGCCGGGCGGCCCCTCGGCCTGCTCCCCCTTCAGGATCACGAGCGCCCCGGCGGCGACGATGAACAGGCCGCCGATGACGGTCCACAGAGACGGCACCTCGCCTACGAGAAGGAAGGCGTAGACCGGCGCCGCCAGCGGCTCGAGGTAGCCCAGGATGGGGACGTGCTGCACGGGCACGAAGCCGACACCCTCGGTCCACAGCGTGTAGGCGAAGGCGGTGCACACGGTCCCCAGGATGAGGGCGGACACGAGGTCGACACGGGTCAGACCGTCGCCGACGACCCATGTCTGCCACACCGCGAGCGGCAGCAGGAAGAGAGCGTCGAGTACCCCCTCGGCGATGACGATGGTGGTGCTGCGCAGCCCGCGGGCGCGCAGCGCGCTGACGCTCATCATGAAGCCCGCCAGCAACACCCCGGAGGCGAGCCCGCAGACCACCCCCCAGGGCGAGAAGAGGAGATCCTCGCCGACGGCCGCCGGGACGACGATGAAGGCGAGCCCGCCCATCGCGATCACGAGGCCCGGCCACACCATGCGGTCGGTCGGCTGCCGCAGCACGACCGGTGCCAGCAGCGCCACCCACAGCGGCGAGAGGAAGATCAGGAACATGCCGACGGCCACGCCGGCGAGGCGCATGCTCATGAAGAAGAGGAGGAGGGTGGCCGAGTCGAGGGCGGCCATGAGCAGGAGCAGCCTGAGCATGCCGGGCCGGCGGATCTCCTCCCAGAGCGGCCGCCGGGCGTAGAAGACCGCGAGCACGGCGGCCGCGATCGCCATGCGCAGCACCACGAGCATGCTCTCGGGAGCCTCCGCCCAGGCCACGAGGGCCCCGATCAGCCCCATGATCGCGTACGAGGCCGCGACCATCGCGTACCCACGGCCGCGGCGGGTCGCGAGCGCGCTCACGACCGTCCCGCTCCCTTCGGTCGCCGCGCGCCCGCCGTCCGTGCCGGCGCCGGCGCGTCGGGCGCGGCCCGTGAGGCGGCACCGGGGAGGGCCGGCAGGGTGAGCGTGGTCATGGCCACAGCCTACATCGTCGCGCCCAACGTGAGACGCAGAGCGAGCGACCGCGGACGGACGCGTGACCCGGTGCCGCCGGCGCTCGGGAGTCCCGGGCGTGTGGAAGTCAGGCGGGTCTGGAGGTCCACCGGGCCCGCGAGGCAGGACTACTCGGGGACGATCACCGACTCCAGCGTCGCGGCGCCGAACGCGCCCGCGCCGGCAGCGTCGTCCCGGTCCGCGGACCTGATCTCGGCCTCGAGCGACGCCGCGGCGGCGGCGTGCGCGCCCTCCGACCGGGCGCTGCGCGGCGTGTCGCCGGCATCCGGACGCTCGGTGCCGAGGGGGGTGTCGCGTGTGGCGTCGAGAGCGGCATCGACCTGCACCACGTCGAGGAGGGCTTCGCCTTGCGCGACGTCGAGAAGGACGTCGCCGCTCGTGTCCGGCAGACCGTCGCGCGCCGCCAGCAGCCGGGCGTAGCGCAGGCCCACGGCGAGACGCGCACGCAGCTCGTCGGCGTCGACGGGCGCGAGGACGCAGTCGCTCGCGCCTGCGTCGAGCCCGGCGGCGAGATCGTGCCCCGGCCGGCCGACGAGGACGACGTACGGCGGGCGGGCCTCATAGAACTGGTTCACGATGCGGCAGAGCTCGAGACCGTCGAGACCGGGCAGCTCCCAGCCGACCAGGGCGAGCTGCGGCGCGTTCGCGCCGAGCAGCAGCTCGAGCGCCTCCTGGCCGTCGCTCGATTCGACGACCTCCAGCCCGTGCGCGGCCACGCGCGCGGCGACCTGGGCGAACGCCGCCCTGGCCGTCTCGTCCGCGTGCGCGATGAGCACCTGCATCGTCCCTCCCCGCGGGCCTCGCGCGCCGGTCGCGCGCGGAGTACCCACCAAGTTCATCGGACCCCGCGTCCCCGGCGTGCATGGAACACTCGCCCAAGCGCCGGTCGGCGCCGGTGCGGGGCCGCGAGGCTCGTGGCGCGGCGAGCCGGCGACCACGCCCGGCCGGACCTCGGGCCACGCCCGGCCAGGCCGACGGTGACGCAGCGCGCGCCGGCGGCCACGCGCTGCGGCGGGCGCGACCGGGCGGGCCGGAGGGCGCCGTCCCTGAGGCGGTCTCGGGCGGGGCGGGGGGCGCCGTCCCTCAGTCGGCCCCGGCCCGGCCGGAGGGCGCCGTCGGCGTCAGCCGCCGCGGCGCCCTCCACGAGTGCAGGATCCGCAGGTAGTTCGCGCGCTCGAAGGCGCCGGGGTCGTCGGTGGTCGCGTAGCTCACGCTCCCGCGCAATTGCGCGACCGACTCGTACTCGTGCTCGTCCATCCACTCGACGAGCTCGCGCTCGACGGTGCAGAAGTGACGGGCACCGTGGCGCAGCACGGCGGAGGTCATCATCGCGACGTCGGCGCCTACGAGGAGGGCCTTGGCCGCGTCGCGGCCGCTCCACACGCCGGTCGTGAGCGCCAGGGAGGCGCGACCGGCGAGCAGCGGCCGCAGGATCGCTATCCAGCGCAGCGGCAGACGCAGCTCCCACGACGTGCTCAGCTCGACGCTCGGCACGACCTCGCGCGTGTCGGGGTCGAGATCGGGCTGGTAGAAGCGGTTCATCAGGACCAGCCCGCCGGCGCCGGCCTCCACGACCCCGGTCGCGAAGTGGGCGAGCGCCGTGTAGTAGGGGGCGATCTTGACAGCCAGCGGCACCCCGAGCGCCTGGCTCACGGCGCGCACGACGGCGAGGTCGTCGGCCTCCACGTCGGCCGAGCTGCGGGCGGGGTCGGCGGCCACCCGGTACAGGTTGAGCTCGATCGCGTCGGCGCCGGCCTCCTCGAGCAGCGTCGCGTACCTGACCCAGCCGCCTTCCGACGTGGCGTTGAGGCTGGCGATGATGGGGATCCGCACGCGCTCCTTCATCTGGCGCACGACCGAGAGGTAGCGGTCGGCGGCGCTCTCGAAGTTCGCCTTGGCGAAGTCGGGGAAGTAGTCGAGCGCCTCGGCGAAGTGCTCCGCGCCCGCCTCGAGGGCGAGCAGCAGGTCGCTGTCGTGGCGCGTGATCTCCTCCTCGAAGAGTGAGGGGAGCACCACGGCCGCGGCGCCGCACTCCTCCATGCGCTCGGCGTCGGCCGGCCGGCCGGTCAGGGGGCCGGCCGAGGCGACCAGCGGGGAGCGCAGCTCGAGGCCGAGGTACGTCGTCGTCAGCCGGCCCATCGCACGTCCTCCTTCGTGTAGCGGTAGCCCGCGTCGCTCTCGACCTCCTGCTCGACGCCGGGCTCGGCCGGGATCGCGCGCGTGATCATCGCGAGCTGCTGGTAGTAGCGCCGGCGCTCGTCGACGTCCGCCTGGGCGAGGGCCAGCAGACGCTCGGCGCGCTCGGGGTGGCTGCGCATGAGGATCGCGAAGCGCGCCTCGGTCTCGGCGAAGGCGCGCAGGGGTATCGAGGGCGCCTTGGAGTCCAGCGTGAAGGGATACTCGCCCGCCTCCTCCGACGGATGGTAGCGGTAGAGCGGCCAGTGACCGCTGCGCACCGCGTCCTTCTGATGCGTCATGGATTTCGACATGTCGATCCCGTGCGCGATGCAGGTGCAGTAGGCGATGACGAGCGAGGGACCGGGCCAGGCCTCGGCCTCCAGCAGCGCCCGGGTCGTCTGCGTGTCGTTCGCGCCCATCGAGACCTGGGCGACGTAGACGTCGCCGTAGGCGCGGGCGATCGCCCCGAGGTCCTTCTTGGCGATCGCCTTGCCCAGCGAGGCGAACTTGGCGACGGCCGCCCGCGAGGTGGCCTTCGAGGCCTGCCCCCCGGTGTTCGAGTAGACCTCCGTGTCGAGCACGAGCGCGTTCACGTTCCTCCCGCTGGAGAGCACGTGGTCGAGGCCTCCGAAGCCGATATCGTAGGCCCAGCCGTCGCCGCCGACGATCCACACGCTCTGGCGCTCGAGCGCCCCGCACAGGGCGGCGAGGTGGCGCCCCTCGGCGCCGTCGGCGCCGCCCTCGAGTGCCGCGCGCAGCCTGGCGAGGCGCTCACGCTGGGCGCGGATCTCCGCCTCGCTCGTCTGCTCGGCCTCGAGGATCTCGCGCGCCAGGTCGCCGTCCACCGAGCCGCGCAGGCGCACGAGCAGCCGCCGCGCGGCCTCGGCCTGCGCCTCGTACCCGAGGCGCAGGCCGAGGCCGAACTCGGCGGCGTCCTCGAAGAGCGAGTTGTTCCATGCGGGTCCGCGGCCGTCGCGGCCGACGGCCCAGGGCGTCGTCGGCAGGTTGCCGCTGTAGATCGAGGCGCAGCCGGTCGCGACGGACAGGACCAGACGGTCGCCGAAAAGCTGGCTGAGGAGCTTGAGGTACGGCGTCTCGCCACAGCCGGCGCAGGCGCCGGAGAACTCGAAGCGCGGCTCGAGGGTCTGCGCGCCCTTCACGGTGTCGTGCGGCAGGGCGTCCCGGTCGAGCGGCTCGATCGACTCGAAGAACGCCCAGTTCGGCCGCTCGGCCGCGCGGTGCTCGGCCGCCGGCCGCATGTTGATGGCCTTGTGGCGCACCTCGCGCTTGCTCTTCGTGGGGCAGACGTCGACGCACACGCCGCAGCCGGTGCAGTCGTCGGGGGCCACCTGGATCGTCTGCTCGTGCCCCTCGAGCTGCCGCGACTTGAAGGGCTTGTGCTTGAACCCCTCGGGCGCTCCCCGCAGCGCCGAGGCCGGGTAGACCTTCATGCGGATCGTCGCGTGCGGGCAGGCCATCGCGCACTTGCCGCACTGGATGCAGATCTCGGGGTCCCAGATCGGCAGCTCTTTGGCGATCGCGCGCTTCTCGTACCGGGTCGTCCCCAGAGGGAAGGTACCGTCGGCCGGCAGGAGGCTCACCGGCAGGCGGTCGCCGGCGCCGGCCATGAGCTGCGACGTGACGCGCCGCACGAACTCCGGCGCGTCCTCCGGCACCATCTGGCGCATGACCCGCTCCGCCGTGACCTCGCCGGGCACGTCGACCCGCGCGAGGGCGGCGAGCGCGCGCTCGACCGCCTCCACGTTCTTCTCCACGATCGCGGGGCCGCGACGGCCGTACATCTTCTCGATCGACGCCTTGATGCGGGCGACGGCCTCGTCGGAGGGCAGCACGCCGGAGAGGTGGAAGAAGCAGGGTTGCATCACCGTGTTGATGCGGTTGCCGAGCCCGACGTCGCGAGCGATGGCGTCAGCGTCGATCACCCAGAGCTCCAGGCGTTTCTCGACGATCTGCTCCTGGACCTCGCGCGGGAGGTGCCCCCACACGTCGTCCGCCGGGAACCGGCTGTTGAGCAGGAAGACGGCGCCGTCTCGCGCCACGTCGAGCACGCGGATCCTTTCGAGCAGGCCGAACTGGTGGCAGGCCACGAAGTCGGCTTCGTCGATCTGGTAGGTCGAGCGGATCGGCGAGGGCCCGAAGCGCAGGTGCGAGACGGTGACCGAGCCCGACTTCTTGGAGTCGTACACGAAGTAGCCCTGCGCCCAGCGGTCGGCGTCCTCGCCGATGATCTTGACCGAGCTCTTGTTGGCGCCGACCGTACCGTCCGAGCCGAGGCCGTAGAAGACGGCCTGGACCTCGGCCGGGTCGCGGCGCGCCCTGAAGCCCTCGTCGGTCGCGAGGCTCAGGTGCGTGACGTCGTCGTCGATGCCGACGGTGAAGTGCCGTGCGGGCTCGTCGCGTCGCAGCTCGTCGAGCGCCGCCTTGACCATGCGCGGCGTGAACTCCTTGGAGGAGAGCCCGTAGCGACCGCCGATGACCCGCGGCAGCGCCTCGGACGGGGCGTCGGCGGCGCCCGCTCCCTCGGCCAGCGCCGTCAGCATATCGAGGTAGAGCGGCTCGCCGAGCGCGCCCGGCTCCTTCGTGCGGTCGAGCACGGCGATGCCGCGCACCGAGGGCGGGAGGGCGGCGAGGAGGTCGGCCGCCGGGAAGGGCCGGTAGAGCCGGACCTTGACGAGGCCGACCCGCTCGCCGCCCGCGACCAGCGTCTCGACGGCCTCCTGCGCGGCGCCGATGCCCGATCCCATGAGCACGACGACCCGCTCGGCGTCGGGTGCGCCCTCGTACTCCACGAGCCCGTAGCGGCGGCCGGTCCGCGCCGCCAGCGCGTCCATGGCCTCGCGCACGATGCCGGGCGCGGCCAGGTAGTACGGGTTCGACGCCTCGCGGGACTGGAAGTAGGTGTCCGGGTTCTGCGCCGCCCCGCGGTGCACCCCGCCGTCCGGGCGCAGCCCGCGGAGGCGGACGCCGAGGACGTCCTCCTCCGAGACGAGCGCCCGCAGGTCCTCCTCCCCGAGCAGCGCGATGCGGTCGATCTCGTGCGACGTGCGGAAGCCGTCGAAGAAGTGCACGAACGGCACGCGGGAGCGCAGGCTCGCCGCGTGCGCGACGAGCGCCAGGTCGTGAGCCTCCTGCACCGAGGCGGAGGAGAGCTCCGCCCAGCCCGTCGTACGGGCGTGCATCACGTCGCTGTGGTCGCCGAAGATCGAGAGGGCGTGGGTCGCGACGGTGCGCGCGGCGACGTGAATCACCGCCGGAGAGAGCTCGCCGGCGATCTTGAACATGTTGGGGATCATGAGCAGGAGGCCCTGCGAGGCCGTGAAGGTCGTGCCCAGGGCCCCTCGCTGCAGCGCCCCGTGCATCGTGCCGGCCGCGCCGGCCTCCGACTGCATCTCGACGACCTCGGGCACGACGCCCCAGAGGTTCTCTCTGCCCGACGCCGCCCAGTCGTCCGCGAGCTCCCCCATCGGCGTGGCCGGCGTGATCGGGTAGATCGCGATGACCTCGCTGAGGGCGTAGGCGACGCGGGCGGCCGCTTCGTTGCCGTCGAGGCAGGCCCAGTGCTCGTCCATGGCAGCTCCTCGCCGGGTTGACGGGTCGAGCGTCTCCTACCCCCCGCACGGCGTGCCCTCACCGTGTCGCGGGGCGCGTCGGGCTCGGTTCGAGGTCCGGAGGCGGCGAGCGAGGGCGTCGTCTGCGCGGGATCGGTCTCGCCGCGCGGCGCCGACCCGGCGACGAGTGCGCGCGGGAGGCGTGCCGCCGAGCACTCAGGCGGGGCCGAGCACGCTCATGAGGCAGGCCCCCGCAGCACCACCGACGTCTCGACCTGACGCTCGGGGATGTGCCAGTAGCGCCGCAGCAGGCGGTCCGTCTCGGCCGGGCTCACGAGCCGGAAGCCGTGACGCTCGTAGAAGCGCACGGCCCACGTCGCGTCGGCCCAGGTGCCGACGAGGAGCGCGCGATGCGGCAGGCTCATGAGGTGCGCGAGAAGCCTGCCGCCGATCCCCTCGCCTCGCCGTTCGGGCCTGACGTAGGCGTGGCGGATCAGTGTCACGTCGTCCACGTCCTGGATACCGATGACGCCGAGGAGACGCTCGGTCGACGCGCCGAACGCGCCCGCGTCAGCCTCGAACCAGCCCCAGAAGCGCACGCCGCTCGCGATCTCGCCCCGCAGCTCCTCGGCCGGCATGTACGGCACGTGGTAGCGGTCCTCCGGGATGACGCCGGCGTAGGCCGCCGCCGCGGCGTTGATCACGTCGTACGTGGCCTCGAAGTCGGCCTCGACACAGGGCCTGACCGAGCCTGCCGGGGCGCTCATGAGCGGGAGCCTTGCGCGAGACGCGTGTGCGAGTGAGCCGTCACGGGTGCGGGTCTGCGTCGGTCGTCATGGGCGGAGGTCCAGATGGATCGCATGGCGCAGCCTACATCGCGCAGGCGAGCGACGGCATCATGGCTTGACGCACCGGGCGCCACGTGGCCGGCGTGGGCTTGGCGACATGAAGCGTTGCGCGGCGGGCGGGGGCGGGACTGCCGTCGCGCCCCCGCCCGCTGAAGCCTGGTGCGCCCGCGCCGCTACGCCCCGAGCACCTCGAAGCCGAGGGCCCGGGCGGCGCGCGCCTGCCGGCGGTCGTGCGTGGCGAAGACCAGCTCGGGCGCGCGCCGCTCGCGCCACGAGAGCGCGGTCGCCAGATGGATCGCATCAAGGGGCCGGAGCGGCCCCGGCAACGGCTCGCCGGCACGACGCAGGACGGAGCGCGACGGCATCAGCCGGCGCATACGACGCAGTTGGCGATGGGCGACGTCGCGCCGCTCCTCCCACTCCTTCGGGTCGAGGTCGCCGCGGGCGTGGGCGGCGTCGATACCGCACATGCACTCCACCTCCGCGAGCATCGACGTGACACGTTCGTCGAACCCGCGCAGCTCGTACGCGGCGTCGGGTTGTTGCAGCACGAAGCGGAGCAGCACCGACGAGTCGACGTAGGCGATCACGTGTCGCCCCTCTGGCCCTCGCCCTCAGCTCGGGCACGAAGCGCTTCGCGGATGATCTCGGCGAGACGCTCGTCACGCTCGTCGCGGTCGGCGCGCAGGAGCGCTACGACGTCGATCTCACGATCGAGGCGAGGCAGGTCGACCTGTCCCCACTTCTCGGGGCTCTCGGTCGGCTCGATGACCTCGAGGTCGTCCCGGTCGTCGACGTCGACAGGCCGCAGCGAGGCCACCGGGATGTCGCGGCTGACCACGGTGAACGACTTGCCCTCGCGCACCTCGCGGAGATAGTGGCTCAGCTTGGCTTTGAGCTCGGCGACCGTCACGCGTTCCATGGTCACAGTATGACCAGAAATGGTCACGATGGCAACGGCGTGACGACGTTGATGTTCGCCCAGGCGACACCGAAGGGCGCGGCAGGCTGGGCGGCCCTACTTGACCCAGGCCCTCCACAGGTCGACCCAGCCGAGCGAGTCGAAGCGGACGCCGGCGACCCTCTCGTTGAGAAGCCGGGCGTCGGCGAAGGCGACGAGAGGGACGACCGGGGCGTCGGCGAGGACCAGCCGCTGCACCTCCGCGTAGTCTTGCGCCCGCGCCTGCGCGGAGGGCTCGGCACGAGCCTCGGCGAGCAGCGCGTCGACCTCGGGGTCCGCGTAGGACAGACCGAGGGCCCAGGGCGAGCTGGAGCTCTCGAAGAGCGGATACAGGAAGCAGTCGGCCGACGGGTAGTCGGCCAGCCAGGCGCCCAGGTGCAGCTGGCTCTTGCCGCTGGAGACGTGCTCGATCAGGTCGTCGAACCCCATCCCCTTCGCCTCGATGCGGATGCCGATCTTCGCGTAGCTCGCCGTCAGGCAGGCGACCGTGGCCTCCTGCTCCTGGCCGATCAGGTAGGCGAGCCTCAGGGTGACGGGCCCGAGGCCGCCGACCAGAGCCTTGGCCTTGTCCGGGTCGTAGGCGTACGGCGACGGGACATCGCCCGAGCCCGGCACGCCGGGCGGCAGCAGACCGGCGGCCGGCAGGAAGACCCCGCCGCTGGAGGCGTCGACGATCGGCCCTCGCTCGCAGCCGTACGCGAGGGCCTGGCGGAGCGCGAGACCATGGGCCCCGCCCACGACCGGGTCCTTCATGTTGACGCAGAGGTACCTGAGGCCGAGCAGCGGTGTCGTCACCGCGGCCCACTCCCCGCGCTCGACCTGCGGCAGCGAGCCGGCCGCCGCGGCCTCTCCCGTCGGCACCCACGCCCAGTCGACGCTGCCCTTCTGGAAGGCCAGCATCATGGACGTGGCGCCGGCGAACACCTCGTAGTGGATCGTGTCGATGTACGGTCCGCCGGAGGAGTCCCACCAACCGGGGTTCCGCGTCAGGTCGACGGACTCGCCGGGCACACGCCGCAGGAGCCGGTACGGACCCGTGCCGACCGGGTGACGGGCGTACGCGGCACGGCCCACCTTGCGGAGGTGGCCCACCGGCCACACCCAGAACGCCGGGCTCCCGAGTGTGACCGGGAACTCTGCGAGGGGGTACTTCAGGGTGAAGCGGACGGTGTAGCGGTCGAGCGCCTCCACACCGAACGGCGGCGGCTGCGCGTCGTCCCCCGCCGCCTGCTGCGCCGCACTCATGACGCGCCGGTTGCCCTCGTCGTCGGTGCCCACGATCGCGGCGTACATGTAGGCCATCACGGCCTCGTGCGCCGGATCGGCGACGTAGCGCAGGGCGGCGACCACGTCCGCCGCGGTGACCTCCCGGGAGACGGGCGCCTGGAACCGCACGCCGCGGCGCAGCCTGAGCGTCCAGACGGTGGCGGCGCCGTTCGGGCTCCAGCGCTCGGCGAGGCACGGCACGGTCTTCAGGCTGCCGTCCGGCTGCAACTCCCATCTCACCAGACCCTCGTACACCTGATGGAGGACGGCGAGGGTGTCGCTCGAGGCCCACGAGGTCACGTCGAACGGACCCGGGTCGCTCGTGAGGGGGTACTCGTACGTGCCGCCCTCCTTCGGCGTCGCCGCCGGCGCGGCGGCGCCGTCGTCCGTCGTGCCGCCGCAGGCGGACGCTGCGCCGGCGCCGGCGCAGACGAAGACGACGAGGAGCGCCAGGACCGCGCGCCGGCTCCGGCGAGCGGTCACGCGGCGGCTGTGGTGCGCGCCCGCACGGAGCCCGCGGCATGCGGTCGCACGGAGCCCGCGGCATGCGGTCGCACGGCAGCCCCGCCGCGCGAGCGACGGCCGGGTGTCAGACTCGCGCGGCATAGAGCCGCCAGACGCCGGGCACGCCCTTGAGCTCGTGCTCGCCGCGGTCGTCGAAGGCCAGACCGGAGCCGGCGACGAGGTCCTTCACCGTTCCCGAGACGAGGACCTCGCCGGGACCGGCGAGCGCGGCGACGCGGGCGCCGATGTGGACGGCGATGCCGCCGACCTCGGCGCCCGACACCTCGACCTCACCGGTGTGACACCCGGCCCTGATCTCGAGACCGAGCGGCGCCACCTCGCGCCCGATCGCCATCGCCGCTTCGACGGCGCGAGCCGGCCCGTCGAACGTGGCGAGGAAGCCGTCGCCCGCCGTCTCCACCTCGACGCCGCGATGGCGCCGGAGCACGGCGCGGACCGTGGCGTGGTGCCGCTCGAGCACCTCGTGCCAGGCCCCGTCGCCCATCGCCGCCGCCTTGACGGTGGAGTCGACGATGTCCGTGAAGAGCACCGTGGCGAGCACACGCTCGACCCGCCCGGCCCCTCGCTCCCCTCCCGCGAAGAGCCGCTCGATCACGTCGTGCGACGCCACGAACGCCTCCACCACCGCGGGGTCGAACTGGGTCCCCGCGTTCTCGCAGAGCTCGGTGAGCGCCGCCTCGTGGGTCAGGGCTTTCCGGTAGGGCCGGTCCGACGTCATCGCGTGGTAGGCGTCGCAGACGAAGACGATGCGTGCCGGCAGCGGGACGGCGTCGCCGCGCAGGCGGTCCGGGTAGCCGTGCCCGTCCCAGCGCTCGTGGGCGGCACGGATCACGGGTCCCAGGGGCCGCAGGTACGGGATGCGCGCGACGATGCTCTCACCGATGACCGTGTGCTCCGCGACCACCGCGAACTGGGCGTCGTACAGCCTCCCCGGGTGGCGCAGGATCGACTCCGGGACACCCGTCTTGCCGACGTCGTGGAGGATGGCCGCGTAGCGCAACAGGCGCAGGTCAGGCTCGGAGAGCCCCATCTGGCGGCCGACGGCCTCGGCCATGCCGGCGATCAGCCGGCAGTGGTCGGCCGTGTAGTCATCCTTCGCCTCGATCGCGCAGGCCAGGGCGCCGACCGTCGAGAAGTAGCTCTCCTCGAGGCGGCGGTACATGTCGGCGTTCTGGGCGGCGACGGCGACCTGCCCGGCGAGCGCCGAGAGCAGCGCCGTGTCCTGGGCGTCGAAATCCCGGCCGCTGCCGAGCACGACGAGCGCCCCCGTGACCCGCCCGAGGCGCGAGAGCGGCGCCGCCGCGAGACTCGCGGCGCCCGGCGGGTCGGCCATGTGGCTCGCCGCACCCGGCGAGCCGGCGACGAAGCCCGCCGCACCGGGCGGGCCGGCGACGGAGCCGTCGGGGGCGGCCGAGCCGGCGACGGCCGACGGGCCCGCCCCGGCAGAGTCCCGCTCGCCGGCGACGCCGCCCTCCCCCTCCCGAGTCACGACGGGCGCCGCGGTCTCCACCGCGCGCCGAGCCGCGGCCTCGAGCGCGATCGGGTACGGCCCCGGAGCGCCGCTCGCCGTGGCGAGACGCAGGCCTCCCTCCTCCTCGGCAAGGTACAGGCAGGTGAGATCGGCCTTCATCATCGCCCCGACGCGGGGGATCATGTGCCCGAGCTCCGCCGCGACGTCGACGGTGTCGGTGAGCGTCTCACCGAAGACGACGTTGAGGTCGATGAGCTCGTCGGTGAGGCTTCGGATCTTCTCGGAGAGGTCCGTCACCCGCTGGGTGACGCGCTCCGACATCGTGTTGAACGCTCCCGCGAGCTGCCCGACCTCGTCCTCGCCACGCACCTCGATGTGCTGGAGCGTGTCGCCGGCGGCGATGCCCGTCGCGGCCGACGCAAGCTCGTGCAGCGGCCGGCTGACGCGCCGCGACAGGAGAAGGGCGACGAGCACCGCGACGACGACGGCGGCCGCCAGAGCGATGGCCGCCGTCGTGCGGATCTCGGCGATCGCCAACCCGACGGGACCGCGCTCGATCGACACCTCGACCAGCCCGGAGCGGAAGCCGTCGGCGTCGTGGACGGCGAGGTAGGCGCTGAGGTACTCACCTTCGCGGACGCGCTCGCCGACCTCGCCGAGCACACCGCTCCCTGCGGCCGACGAGGCCTCGACGCCGGCGAGCTCCTCGACCACCGTGAGCGGCGGCACCGTGACGACGGCGCCGGCGTACGACCCGATCGTCGCCAGCATCGCATGGTCGACCGGGCGCGCGGCGGCGAGGACGGCCAGCGGCTCGCTGCCCGCCGCCGGCCCCCGCACGAGCTGGGCGACGACGATCGACAGACGCCCGTCGAGCATCTCGTAGCCGGCGGCCGGCGCCCCCCCCGTCAACGTGCTCACGACGGCGGCGGACCGCCAGAGCGACGGCGTCGTCGGCGGACCCGCCGTGAGCAGCGGCTCCCCGTCCAGGGTGGAGAGCTGCGCCGCGCCGCCCGACGTCACGGTGGGCATCGCCGCCATCTGCTGCCGCACCCACCCCAGATCGCGGCGCCGGATCGCCGCCGCGAACTCCGTCCAGCTCGCGGTCGCGCCCAGGTCTCCGAGCTCCTCGGTCAGGCGGTCGTCGAGCGCCTGACCGACGGCGATCTCCCGCGCCGCCAGCTGCGCCTCCTCGAGCTCGCCCAGGTGACGGACCGTGCGCACGTAGGTGAACCCCGCGTAGCCGATCAGCGGCACGAGCGCGCAGCACAGGCAGGCGATGAGCAAGCGCGTGCGGATGCTCATCACGGACCTCGCCCCGGACCCCGCTTCGGACTTCGCATCCCGGCGCCTCCGGCGACGTGCACCTCTACCTGACCCAGGCGCGCCACAGGTCGACCATGTCCGTCCCGTCGAAGCGCACGTTGGCCACCCTCTCGCTGAACAGGCGGTGCTCGGCGAAGACGAAGACCGGGACCACGGGCGCGGCGGCGAGGATCAGGCGCTCCGCCTCCGCGTAGATCCGCCGGCGTTCCTGCCGTTCGAGCGTGGCGCGCGCCTCAGCCAGAAGCTCGTCGACCTGCTCGTTCGCATAGAAGATGCCCATGGTGGCGCCTGACTGGCTGCTCTCGAAGACCGGGTAGAGGAAGCTGTCGATCGACGGGTAGTCGCACACCCAGCCGAGGACGAAGAGCTGGGCCTCGCCGGCCAGGACGCGCTCGTTGAACCGGTCCCACTCCATGCCGCGTACCCGCACCTCGATGCCGCACTCCCTGTAGCCGGCGGCGAGCGCCTCGGCGGTCTTGTTGCCGAGGGACTCGATGGGGTGCCAGAGTTCAAGCACCGGCGGGTCGGCCTGGGCGCCGAGCTCGGCCGCCTTCTGCGGGTCGTAGGCGTACGGCGACGGCACGTCGTCCCAACCCGCGACCCCCGGGGCCACGAGACTGGTCGCCGGTGAGAACACACCGTCGGTCGCCGCGTCCACCGCGGCCCGCGAGTCGCAGCCGTACGACAGGGCCTGCCGCAGCGCGAGGCCCTCGCTGCCGCCGACCACGGGGTCGTTCATGTTCACGAGCAGGTAGCCGAGGGCGAAGAGCGGCGAGTCCACGACCGACCACTCGCCGCTCTCGACCTGCGGCAGGGAGCGCGAGGCGACGATCTCGCCCTTGGGGACCCGCGTCCAGTCGATCTCCCCCTTCTGGAAGGCGAGCCACATCGCGCTCGCGCTGTTGAAGACCTCGAAGTGGAGGGCATCGATGTACGGGCCGCCCGAGGTGTCCCACCACTCCGGGTTGCGGACCAGGTCGACCGAGGTGTCCGAGGCGTCGCGGACGAACGTGTACGGCCCGGTGCCGACGGGGTGCGTGCCGTAGACCTCGAGGCCGACCTTCTCGAGGTGGTCGGCCGGCCAGACCCAGAAGGCGGCCGCGCCCAGGGTGTCGGGGAACTCGGCGAAGGGGTAGGCGAGCGTGAAGCGCACCGTGTAACGGTCGAGCGCCTCGACGGCGAGCGGGCCGTCGGTCGCGAAGCCGAAGCCGTCGGCCCCCTCGATCGGTGCGTACATGTAGGCGATCCAGGACTGCCGCTCGGGGTCCGAGATGTAGCGGATGCAGGCCACCACGTCGTCGGCCGTGACCTCGCGCGACACGGGCGGGTGGAACATGACGCCGCGGCGCAGCTTGAAGGTCCAAACCGTGGCATCCGCGTTGCCGCTCCAGCTCTCGGCGAGGCACGGGACGGTCGTCATGGTGCCATCGTCCTGCACCTCGTACCTGACAAGCCCCTCCACGACCTGGTGGATGACGTTGTAGCCCTCGCCCATCAACTGGGCGGCCGGGTCGAAGAGGGGCGGCACCTCCTCCAAGGGGTAGTTGTAGGTGCCGCCTTCTCTCGGGGTCTCCGCCGCGGGCGCCGCGGCGTCGCCGCCCGTCGATGCGCCGCAGGCCGAAGCGGCGACGCCGATCGTCAGCACGAGGAGGAGCACCAGAAGGGCCACCGTCGAGGCGCGCCGCCACGTGACCCGAGAGGACGACGGACGCACCACCGTCGAGGCGGGCCGCGGCGTGGCCGACGAGAAGGATGGAGACACCGTTCGCGGGGCGCGCCGGGGCGTGACCCATCGTTCGAGTCGAAGCCCCGCAACGGGTGCGCGGTCGCGCCTCGAGGACCCGACCTCTGACCCTTCGTCAGCAGCCTGCGACACGGTGGCCCCCAATGATCGCAGCCCTCACCGAGCAGAATAGCGACCTCGAGGGTCCGTGAACAGATGGTGAGCGCCGACCGGTGGCGCTCACGAGAAGGCCCGCGTGCCGGGAGACGGCACGCGGGCCTGTCGTCGGCCCGCGGGTCCGCTGCGGACCCGCGGGCCCTGCGGAGCGTCAACGCGTCGCGCCGGCGACGAAGTTCAGAGGGTGCGGGTTGTCGATCCCGGCGCTGCCCGGCGGGTAGTAGGGCGCCGGCGGCTGAGCCATCCAGGTGCTCGGCGCGTCGAGCGAGATGCCCTCCGCCAGGTTGAGGCGCGTCGTCGAGGCGGCGGCCGCCGCCTCGTCGGCGGCCTCGGCGGCCGCCGCGTACGCGCGCAGCTCGGCCTGCGTCGCCGGCTTGGGCACGGCGACCGCCTGCTCGGTGGTCGCCGCCGTGGTGGCCGTCCCGCTCACCTGGGCCGACTCCCAGGGCTGGTCGACCAGCACCAGCACGACCGCGGCGAGGGCGGCCGCGGCCATGAAGACGGCGATCGCCGTCCAGGGGATGTGGATGTGCACGTGAGGCCTGTGTGCGATGGTGGTGCTCATGACTCCTCCTGTCTCCGCAGTTCCACGATCGCAGCCTAGGCCCCCGCGCGAGAGCGCACTTCACCCACATTGGGCGATTTTCGCGACCGAAGGATGCGGCATCGGCGGACACCGGGAGTGAGGTCGATGCCCTGCGACGAAGATCGGCGCACCGCGACGCAGGTCGGCGCACCGCGACGCAGGTCGGCGCACCGCGACGCAGGTCGGCGCACCGCGACGCAGGTCGGCGCGGCGCGACGAACGCGGGAGCGCCACGGCGGGGCGGCGACCGGGAGCGGGCGACGGACGTCGTGACCGCCGAGCAAAGCTTCGAGGGGAGGCACTGGTAGCCCGCGCCCGCCGCCGGCGGCCGCGCGTGCGCGCCGGTGCCCGAAGGCGTCGCGCGTGCCTCCCCCCAGCTCCATCCTCACCGGCCCGCGCACCAACGACCCCTCTGAACCGACGCGGCCGTCTCGCGCGAGGCTACCGGTCCGGTCTACGTGACCGTCACCGGCACGGTCTGGACGAGATTGTTGCCCATCCCCTGGTAGTTCCAGGGCTGCCGCACCGGCTGCACGTCGCCGCTCGCGTCGGTGGCCCGCACCGAGAGCTCGTGCTCGCCCGGCGTGGCCTGCCACTCGTACGTCCAGCCTCGCCAGGCGTACTCGTCCAGCGCGGGCTGCAGCGTGGCGTCGGCCCACTCGCCGTCGACGCCGACCTCGACCCGCACCACCGGTCCGTGACCGCTCCACGCCCGCCCCATGAGCTCCACGGGGCCGGCCTGCACGAAGCGTCGCCGTGTCATGAAGTCTGGGTAGCCAGGCGGGCCCATGAGAGCCCGCACGCGGATCCGGCTCACGCCCTCGCCGGGGTCGTCCTCGCCCTGCTGGTAGCGGTAGGCGACCGCCTGCTGGTACCCCTCGAAGGTCGAGGTGATCGCCGTGATGCGTCGCAGCCACTTCACGCTCGTCATGCCGTACCAGCCGGGCACCAGCAGGCGCAGGGGCGCGCCGTGCTGGGGCTCCAACGGGCGGCCGTTCATCTCGTAGGCGAGAAGCACGTCCTCGCGCAGGGCCTCCTCGATCGGGAGACTGCGCTCGTAGTCGTGCTCGACACCTCCCTGGACGCCGTGGTCGGCCCCGGTGAAGACGAGCTCGAGCGCACCGGCGCGCAGACCGGCGTCCGCGAGCACGTCGCGCAGCGGCACGCCGGTCCAGCGTGCCGTGCCGATGGCCTCGACGAGCCACGGCTGGCTCACGGGTCGCGGGGAGAGCCGGGCGCGGCCGTTGCCGGCGCACTCGAGCGTCGCCGTCACGGTGCGCGCGGGCCGCGCCTTCAGCTCCTCCATCGAGAGCGACAGGGTCTTCTCGACCTGCCCGCCGATCTCGAGCCGCCAGGTGGCGGCGTCGGTCGCGGGGATGTCGAAGTGGATGAGCAGGTAGTGCAGCCCGGTCGGCGTGATGTCGTAGCGGAGCGCCTCGAGCGGCATGCCGCGGTTGCGCGTCGCGAGCTGCAGTTCGTCCGCGGTCAGCGGGCCCTCGGACGGGCCCGAGGGGGTCGCTTCTCCGCCGGACGCCCCGACCGGGGCTGTGGAGCCGACGGCCCCGGTGTCTTCGAAGGCCGCCCGAGCATCGGCCGGCGAGCCGGAGTCCGCAGAGCCGCGCCCACGCCGTTTCCTCTGTCGTGTTCGTGTGTCCATGAAGGCGCTATTCCACTGTCCCGCCGCGACAAACGCGGGCGCAGAAGGGAGCGGGCGGGGGGCGCCGGCGGGCGAAGGGCGCGGGCGGGGGGCGCGGGCGAAGGGCGCGGGCGGGGGGCGCGGGCGGGCGAAGGGCGCCGGCGGGCGAAGGGCGCCGGCGGGCGAAGCCGAGGCGGGGGCGGGCGGCGCTTCCGCGCCGCCCGCCCCCGCCCGCTCGCACGACCGCGGTCAGGCCGTCCTGATCGTGGTCCAGGCCTCCTGGTACTGCGGCGCGAACTCGCCCAGGTCGACGAAGGGCTCCGAGCGCGCAAGCTCCTCGTCGGTCGACCGCACGCTGAGCGCGAACTCGTCGGTGTACTCCTCCGACCCGTCCACCGGCGAGGCGCACCAGATCCAGCTCGCGTTCTTGCCCGAGACCTCGGGGCGCGTCACGTAGTCGATGAAGAGGTGGGCGCCGTACCGCTTCTCGGTGCTCGTCGGGATGCACAGGTTGTCGGTCCAGCGCATGAAGCCCTCTTCGGGCAGCACGTAGTCGACCGTCTCCCACGCCTCGTCGTCACCGCCCATCGAGTCGATCGCCAGGAGGGCGTCGAAGTCCCAGCACATCACGAACGGGATGCCCTGGACGATGGAGCGGCGCCTGTTCAACGAGTCGTAGGCGGCGACGATCGGCTTCTGCTCGATGAGCTTCTGGGTCGCCTGATCGAGCTCGGCCTGGTCGGTCGTGTTGCCCGAGAAGCCCAGCGACTTGAGCGACGCGCCCAGGCACTCGCGCTCGTCGTCGAGCATGACGATCTTGCCGCTGTTGGCCGGGTCGAAGAGCGTGTCCCACCGCGTGTGCGTGCCGGGCGCCTTGTCGGTACGCACCGCGTAGCCCGTCGTGCCGTAGAAGTACGGCACGCTGTACTTCGCACCGTTCTGGGCGGCCGGGTCGTCGTAGATGGGCGCCCGGAACTCCGCATTGATGTACTCGAAGCTCGGGATGTACGAGAGGTCGAGTGGCTGCAGCAGCTCGCTCTTGACCAGGATCGAGACCATGTAGTCGGACGGGATGATGACGTCCCACCCGGTCGCCCCCGCGCGGAGCTTCGCGAGCAGCTCCTCGTTGCTCGCGAAGTAGGCCTCGTTGGCCTTGATGCCGGTCTCCTTGCGGAAGTCCTTGCGGACGTCCGGGTCCATGTAGTCGGTCCAGTTGAAGACCGTGATCTCGTCGGGCTTGGTCTCGTCCATCGGCGGCAGCTCGGCCGCCGGCGCAGCGCTCTCCTCCTCGCCGTCGCCGCAGGCACCGGCGAGCGCCCCGACCGTGCCGGCCGAGAGGCCGAGGATCAGCGCCCGCTCGACGAACTGGCGGCGCGTGATGCCGCCGCGCCTGGCTTCCCTGCAGAGACCGACGAGATCCTTCTCGTGACGGATGACTGCGTCTCTGTCGTTCATGTCTCTCCCCTGTCGCCGTTCACCGCCGGCAGCGTGTCGGAGCAAGTCCCGCTCGCCGCCCTCACCGAGAGCGGTGGACGCGCTCTTCGAGCAGCCGCACCGCGGGGATCTCGAGGTCCAGCAGGTCCCCGATGTTCGTCTTCGCCTCGATCGCCGTCGGCTCGTCCGGGTGGCTGATCTCGAAGGTCGTCAGCCGCCCGAGCCCGAGGTCGCCGCGGCGCTCGTTCATCAGCACGGAGTCGGAGAGCTCGGACGGCTCCACGCCGAGCCGCTCGGCGACGTAGGCCTTGGCCTCCGCCAGTCGCATCCCGCGGGCCATCTGCATGCGGGCGACCAGGTCTCCAGCCGCCCTCATCCCGCCGAGGCCCGAGGCGCACGCGTGCGCGACCGGCATGGCGAACATGTCGCCGGAGCCGACCTACAAGCCGTCGAGCCTCAGGATGTCGACGCAGGCGCGCGAGGCACGCGAGACGGCGTCGACCGGGTTGTACGTCGTCATGGGGACGCCGCCGACGCCCATCCCCACGTTCATGTGGATGGGGATGGTGGCGGCGTCGACGCAGGGCTTGACGAGCGCGCAGGCGCGGGCCGCGTTCCAGGCCGCGCTCTTGCCGGTGTTCACGTTGACGGCCGGCCCGAACATGTGGGCGCCGGCCTTCGTCGCCACCTCGAGCTGCTCGCGCGGCCAGAGACCGGCGAGGCGCACGCCGTCGTACTCGAGCTCGCCGTGCATGCCGAGGACGAACTCGCCCGCCATGCCGATCTCGATGCCGAACTCGGGGTAGCGGGCGCGCAGCGCCTCCGAGGCCTTGAGCGTGGCGAGGAAGTCGGCGTCGCCGGCGGCGGCGGCGGTGTCGAAGTCGATGCCGTCGGCGCCGGCCTCCGCGAGATCGACGCCGACGTTCACCATGTCGGTGACGGCGAGCTCGACGGCCTCCTCCTGGCCGGCGCGGGCCTCGTCGAACCTGCCCGCGGGCAGCAGCTCGGCCCAGTTCGGGGCCGGCCCGTCCGGCCGGCAGTAGAGCCCGAGGTTGGGCATCGCCCCGTACTGGATCGGCACCGTCAAGGCGAGCTGTGCCTCGCGCATCGACTGCGCCTCGTAGGCGGTGATGGTCTTGACCGCCTTGAACGAGTAGTCGTTGTGGCAGAGCTCGACCAGGTCGGCGGCGAAGCACTGCTCGTAGGTCTGCAGGTCCTGCAGGCGCGAGGCGAAGGTCTTGGCCCCCGAGCCGTCGTAGCTCAGCACGACCTCGGCGCCGATGTCGACGCCGGTGAAACGCGCCGGCGAGGCGTAGATGTCGACGAGGTGCTCGATCTCGTCCTCGGCCAGCGGCGGCACCTTGGCCCGCTTGACGGCCGCCTCGACACCGGCGCGCACCTCGGCCTCGATCTCGGCCCGGGTCATCTGGACGAGCGAGCCGTCCCCCATGCGCGTGGGCACTCTCTGAGCCATACCGGCCACCTCCCGCCGCGGTCGTGCGCGCGGCCTCTCGGTCACGTCAGTTCAGACCGCGGAGCCCGGCGTCGCCGGCGCGCGGCGGGCGCGGCTCCGCTCCTCGGCATCGCGGTCGGCCGCGTCGACGATCGCGCGGATCTCGCGCCGCACGTCGTCGGGGATCGGCTCCGGCTCGTGCTCATCGAGCAGGCGCCGCGCCTCCGCGGTCGCGCGTGCGTGGAGGTCCGAGCCCCCGTCCGCCGCCCAGTCCTCCCGGACACGGCGGTCGATGAGCCTGGGCTGCGACTGCGAGCGCATGAACTTGAGCGTCGAGTCGAGCGAGAGGAAGTCGCCGAAGGGCCCGACCGCGGCGATGTCGTCCACCCCGAGCAGCTCGTCGGTGACCGGCACGCCGCCCACGGCGTGCCGCACCATGCGGGCGAACTCGTTGTCCATGACCATCTGCCCGAAGTCCAACGTCACGCCCGACTCGATCATCCCCGCGCCGTAGATCAGGTTGGCGCCTGCCAACGCCGGCAGCAGCGCGGTGAGGGTCTTCTCGTGGCCGGTCTGGGCGTCGAAGACCTTGGCGTCGCCCTACAACCCGGCGACGTAGCTCGGCAGCCGGTACTGGCGGGCCAGGCAGGCGACGGCGGCGCTGATCACGCCGCACTCGGGAGAGCCCACCGAGGCCGCGGCGAGGCGCAGGTCCATGGCGGTGGTCGAGCTCCCGTAGAGCACCGGCGCGCCGACCTGGGTGAGCTGGGAGAGGGTGATGCCGGCGAGAACCTCGGCGTTGTGCACGACCAGCGTGCCGGCGAGACCCACCGGGGCGGAGCCGCCCGCCATCGCCATCGAGAGGATGTTGCAGGGCATGCCCGCGCGGGCCGAGGCGACGATCACCTCGGAGCAGTCGCGGGGGAGCTTCAGGGGGCTCACGGGGCAGACGCCGGGCATGAGGATCGGCCGCCGGCGCAGCTCGTCGCGTCCGCCGACCACGGCCGCGGCCATGTCGAGCATGACCTCGGTCTCCCACTTGGAGAGGGGACCGACGCAGATGTTCTTCGAGGTGCTGGTGAGCGCCGCCTCGTAGCTGTGGATCGTCGCCGTCTCGGGCGGCACGTCCTTGGCCCCCACGGCGATCTCGTAGGCGTCGAGCTCGCCGAGCGCGTCGGCGAGCCGCGCCGTGTCGGCGACGTCCTGCTTCGTCGGCTGGCGCAGCTCCCCGGTCTCGCGGTCGACGATCATGATGCCTTCGCCGAAGGTCGTGAACCCGACGCGCCCGGGGTCGAGCATGATGTCGTCCTTGGGGTGGCGCCCGGCGGCGAAGACCCGTTCGGGCGCCGAATCGATCGCGGCCTCGACCAGGTGCGGCGGGATCTTGACGACGCCGGTCTGGCGCTCGACCGCGGCGCCCCCGCCGTCGAAGATCTCGAGGGCCTCGGGGTCGTCCGTGAAGATCCCCGTGTACTCGAGCACCTCGAGCGTCGCCAGGTGGATGTCCCTGAGCTCGTCCTCGCTGAAGGCGTTGAGGCTGAAGCCGCCGCTCCGCACGCGGCCGGCATGGTCACGTCGCTTCATCGTCCCGCCTCCCCCAGAAAGGCGTTTCCCGCTTCGCTGGACGTGGCGGCGAAGCCGGCCAACACGATTGGCTGTACGTATATATCATTGCTCCCGATGAGGTCAATGCATGAGTGGTAGGGTACGTCGCATGGACGGTCTGGTGACCACAGCGACCGACGCCGGCGCGGTGCGGCGGGCGAGGCGCTCCCCCGACCCGGTCGGTAACAGGGACAAGCTCATCGAGGCGACGATCCACTGCATCGCGACCTACGGTCCGGCGGGAGCCACGGTCGAGAGGATCACCGACCTCGCCGGACTGTCGCGCGGCCTCGTGCGTCACCATTTCGGCGGCAAGCAGGCACTCGTGCGCGAGGCCTTCGGGCGACTGGCGGGCGAGATGCGTGCCGCCTTCCAGGGCGACGGCGCGGACGACGAGCGCGACCCCGTCGCGGCCATGCGGACCGCCATCAGGACCGAGTTCGAGGACGCGCTCGCCGCGCCGGCCCGCGCCCACGCGTGGTTCGGCTTCTGGCAGGCCGCCAAGGGCGACCCCGAGATCCGCAGGGCCAACGAGGAGCTCTACACCGAGGAGCGTGAGCGCTTCAGCGAGCTGTTCCGACGCACGGCCGAGCAGCGTGGTCTGCGGATCGATCACCGGGAGGCGGCGATCGGGCTGGTCGCGCTCGTCGACGGCGCCTGGAACGAGCTCCTCATGGAGGCCGGCGACTTCGGCCTCGGCGACGCCCATGCCCTGTGCGACCACTACATCGACATGGTCCTCGAGCAGGGCCGCGCCGACCGGGGCGGTCCCTCCGACACGTAGCGCGAGCGGCCCGGCGTGAGCGGCCCGGCGGGAGCGGCCCGGCGTGGGCGGCTTGGCGGGAGCGGCCCGGCGTGGGCGGCTTGGCGAGAGCGGCCCGGCGTGGGCGGCCCGGCGTGGGCGGCCCGGCGTGAGCGGCCCGGGGCAGTGACGCGCCGGCCCGCTGGGGCCGCCTACTCTCCCTCGATCAGCCAGACGCGGACCTCAGCCGGTCCGTGGACGCCGCGGCACATGACCCCGGCGATGTCGCCGCTGTGGCTGGGTCCGGTCACGAAGGTGACGCAGGCGGGGAGCGGCTCGCTCGCGTCGCCCAGCTGGGCCAGCACCGGCCCGAGCCCGCGGACGACGTGTGACGCCGGGAGGAGGAAGCCGGCGGCGGGCGGCAGCAGCGAGGAGCCCCGCCCGCGCTCGCCCTGATGGCGGAGGACGACGCTTCCCGTCTCCGCGACGCCCCAGTCGGCTTCGCTCAGCCCGAAGTCGGCGACGCGAGCGTCGTCGGTCCAGAGGCCGTCGATCGCCGCCCAGCGCAGGGAGGGTGGGCAGGCGAAGCCGACCACGCCCTTCTCGCGCGCGAACTCGGCGACCGCCGCGAGAGCCTGCTCGCGCCCCGGCGCCCGCGCGACCGACCCGCCGGCCTCCTGCAGCCGCGCGGCGAAGAGGTCGAGCAGTTCCTCGCGACCCTCCGGCCCCGTCGGCCGCTGCGACACCGCCGGCCGCTGCAGCTCCGTCGGCCGCTGCGGACCCGCCGGCCGTGCCGGTGCGTCTGTCCCGTCCGGCGTCGTGTCCGCCACACCGTGGCGAGGCCGCTTCATCGCAGGAGGAGCGACGGCGGTAAGAGGCGCGGAACGCCCCAGCCGGGCGGCGACGCGGGCGATGAAGACGTCGCGGTCCATCGTCAGCGCCTCTCCCCCGCGGAGGCGGCGCGGGGCCGGCGGCGCCAGAGCCGGCGGAAGCTCGCCGGGGCGGGCGCGGGGAGATCGCGGGAGTCGGTCCAGGCGCGCACGACGCGCGGAGCGCAGCGGAGACGCCCCGTGGGCGCGAAGCGCGGCGCCGCCTGGCTCACGCGGGTGACGCAGCGGCCCAGCCGGCCCGCCGCGCCGAGCAGCAGGTCCCATAGGCGCGGCCGTGCCGACACCGCGGCGAAGCCCTCGAAGCCGAGCGCCCGGGACCTGGGCTCGGCGGCAGACCCGGCGACGTCCGACCGCAGCTCGAGCAGCAGGTCGCTCAGGGGCACGCGCGCCGGGCAGGCGTCGTCGCAGGCGCCGCACAACGTCGAGGCGAAGGGCAGGTGTTCGCGGCCCTCCAGCCCATCGAGCAACGGGGTGAGCACGGCGCCGATCGGCCCGGTGTAGACGGAGTCGTAGGCGTGCCCGCCCATCGTCCGGTACACCGGGCAGAAGTCGGCGCAGCACCCGCAGCGGATGCACTGCAGGACGGGCTCGTACTTCGTCCCGAGGATGCGCGAGCGGCCGTTGTCGACGATCACGACGTGGAGCTCGTCGGGGCCCTCCACATCCCCCTCACGGCGCGGGCCCGTGATCGCGTTCACGTAGGCCGTCATGCGTTCCCCCGTGCCGGCGCGGGGGAGCATGGTGAGCAGCGGCTCGAGGCTGCGCCAGTCGGGCACGAGCCGCTCCATCCCCATCACCACCACGTGGGTCGGCGGCAGCGTCGTGGTCATCCGCCCGTTGCCCTCGTTGGTCACGAGGACCACGGTGCCGGTGGAGGCGACGCCGAAGTTGGCCCCGGAGACGCCGAGGTCGGCCGTGAGGAACTTGTCGCGCAGCGTGCGCCGCGCGGAGGCGGCGAGCGCGTCGGGCTCCTCCCGCAGGTCCTCGCCCGCGGCCCGGGAGAGGAGCTCCCTGAGGCGCGGCAGGCGCATGTGGATGGCGGGCCCGGTGATGTGGTAGGGGCGTTCGCCGGCGAGCTGGGCGATGTAGGCGCCGAGGTCGGTCTCGGTCACCTCGGCGCCCAGGGCCTCGAGCGCCGCGTCGAGACCGATCTCCTCGCTCACCATCGACTTGACCTTGACCACGCGGCGGGTGCCCTTGCGGCGCGCGACGCCGGCGACGTACTCGCGCGCCTCCCGCGCGTCGGCCGCGAAGAACACCCGACCGCCGCTGCGCTCGACGTTGTCGGCGAACTCGGCGAGGTAGTGGTCGAGGTGCGCGATGGTGTGGCGGCGCACGTCGGCGACCGCGTCGCGCCACGCCTCAGCGTCGCCGAGGTCGTCGTGCGCCCAGCGGTGCCACTCTTGCTCGACGGCCTGGTAGTCGTCGAGCCACTCGTGCAGCGGCCGGTCGGCGATGGTCGCGCGGGTGACGGCGTCGAAGCGGGCGCGGGCCTCACGGGTCGCGCGCCCGCGCGCGGACCGTGCCGCCGGCGCGGCGCCGCGCTTCGCGTACCGCCTCATCTCCCCCACCCCCCGGCCAGTAGCTCGGCCAGGTGCCGGACGCGCACGCCCGAGCCGCGCCGCCGCAGGCGGCCGCCGATGTTCATGAGGCAGCTCATGTCGAGGCCGAGCAGCTCGTCGGCGCCGGTCTCGATCACGTGCTCGACCTTGTCGTCGACGAGCGACGACGAGATGTCGGGCATCTTGACCGCGAAGGTGCCGCCGAAACCGCAGCATTCCTCGGCACGCGGCAGCGCCACGTACTCGAGCCCCTCGACCATGCCCAGCAGCCTCTCGGGCTGCTCGACGACGCCGAGGTGCCGCCGTGTGTGGCAGGAGTGATGCAACGTCACACGGGCCTCGTGCCGCACGGGCAGCTTGTCGACGCCGAGCACGTCGACGAGGAACTCGGAGAACTCGTACGTGCGCGCGGCCAGTGCCCGCGCCGCGGCCTCCCCGGGCCGGCCCTCGAAGAGCACCGGGTACTGCCGGCGCACCATGGCCGCGCAGGAGCCCGAAATCGAGACCACGTGCTCGCTGGTCGCGAAGGCGCGCAGGTAGGCTCGCGCCGACCTGCGCGCCTCCTCCCGGTACCCGCTGTTGAAGGCCGGCTGCCCGCAACAGACCTGGCCGGCCGGGAAGTCGACCTCGACGCCCAGCGCCTCGAGCACCTTGACGGCGGCGACGCCGACCTGCGGGTACAGGGCGTCGCCCAGGCAGGTGATCATGAGCGAGGCTCTCACGGCCCGCACCCCGCGGGCTCGATACGGAAGAAGGTCACCTCGCGCCTCCGACAATCGCCTCTCGAGATTCTACGACGGGTGACTCAGTCCGGCGCGGACCTGGCGGCAGGGTCTGCCGGCGAGGCGGGGCCGGCAGGTCTCGCGACCTGCCGGCCCCGCCCGCCCCAGCCCCGGCACCTGCGCCCTTGATGCGCACGGGGTGGGGCCGGCTGTGCCGGCCCCACCCCGTGCGACCAGGGTGTTCGCGTCGCTCAGTGCATCTGCGCGGGCGTCCCGACTCCACCGTCGACCGCGCGACCGGCGAGCGCCGCGTCGCCTCCCGCGGCCGACGCCGCAGCGCCCTCCGCCGTCGCCCGCGCGGCCTTGCGCTTCGGCCGCATCCCGAAGAGGAACCGCGTCACGGCCACGCGGCGCACGACCTCGTAGAGCGCGAAGGTGCAGGCCACCGAGACCACCAGCAGGGTGAGCCACTGCAGGGGCTCGGCCGCCGCGAGGCCGACGATCGAGAAGGCGGCGACCACGATCACCGTCTGGTGCAGGATGTACACGGGGTACGAACCCTCCGAGAGGTAGGCCAGCACCGGCGACGTGCGGTCGAGGTACCTCTTCCCCAAGCCGAGCAGCCCGACGATCATGAGCCACGAGGCCAGCATCCCGAGGAAGACCAGGGCGGCGCGCTCGACCGACGGGTCCGGCAGGCCGTCGCGGAGGCTGCCGCTCAGCACCCACCAGACCGAGAGCGCGAGCCCGCCGCCCAGCGCGTGCCAGCGCAGACGCTCGGCCGTCCGCATGAACCGGTCGTCCGCCACGATCGCGAAACCGAGCACGAAGAACACGAGGTAGTAGAACGTCTGGAGCCCGCTCGGATCGGGCAGGGCCTCGCCGACGAAGAGCAGGAAGGCGGCGAGGAGCCACATGGCCGGGTGGCTGAGGCGCCGCGAGAAGCCCTTCACGAAGGCGGCGCCCCTCGCGCTCCTCCCCCAGGCGAACAGCGGCAGCACGAGCAAGGCGACGATCAGCAGCACGAGGATGAACCACAGGTGGCCGATGCCGAAGCCGCCGTAGTAGTCGCCGCCGTCCTTGACGTTGTAGACGAGGAAGTCGCCGCTCGTGAGGTAGTGCCAGTACGACCCCGAGTAGCCGGAGTTGAAGCGCCCGCCGATCCAGGTCTGCGGCGGGATGAGCACGAAGAACCCGAAGACGAGCGGCACGCCCAGCCGCAGGAAACGCTCGCCCAGGTACTGCCGCGTGCTGCGCTTGTGGAGCGCGAAGTACGTAGAGGCGCCGGCGAGCACGAAGAGCAGCGGCATGTGCCACACCGAGATGAAGCCGAGCAGCGCGCTGACCGCCATCGAGAGGTGGTCGGCCTTCACGTAGAAGGGATCGCCGGCGTTGAAGACCCTGAGCGTGTGGAAGGGGAAGAGCAGGAGCACGGCCAGGACCCGTAACCAGTCGATGTAGTGCTTGCGTTCCATCGTTCCTCCTCCGCCTGGACGGCGCCCCGTGAGCCCCGGTCCGCTGTGATCTCGTCGTGACGATCATCGCGCCGGGCAGGCGCCGGCACATCGGGCAGAAGGACGATTCGCGCGGCGGCAGGAGACGTATCTTTCGATAGGACCGGAGACCGATTTGACGTCGGTCTCCGGTCCTATCCGCGCTGCGTGTGCTCTGTCTCGAGAGCCTCGGGTGACGACGTGTCGGCGGGCGCCGAGGCGCCCGGCGGCGGCCGCAGCTCGGCGATGATGCGCCGCATCTGGGCGAGCGCATCTTGCGTGAGCCCCTGTAGGCGCTCGAGGGCGACGCCCGGCTCGTCCAGCGCGGCACCGGCCCGGTCAGGCGCGGCGCTCGGCTCGCCCGCCGCCGCGCCCCCGGTGTCCGCCGCGCGCCCGGCTTCCCGCACCGCGCGGGTCGCGGCCGACACCTCATCGAGCGTGGCCGAGACCGAGGCCTCGAGCTCCCGGGCCACGCGAGCGCGCTCTTCGATGGCGGCGAGCTCCTCGACCTGGCCTGCGTAGGCCTCGAGGCTCACCTGCGCCGCGCGCAGGTCGGCGACCATCCGCTCGCTCGCGGCCCGCGCGGCCTCGAGATCGCGGCTCGCGACGGCGAACATCGCGAGCACGAGGCCGACCGCCATCGGGATGAACGCCAGCGCGAGACCCTCCAGCAGACCCAGCCCGAGGACGAGCGCGACGGCGATGAGCCCGAGCAACACGCCTACCCACACGTACCGCGTGTGGCCCGAGAAGAGGACGGCGGCCTGGAAGGCCTCGAGCGCCAGCAGCGCCGTGAGGAAGTCCACGTTCGGGTTGACAGCCAGCATCACGAGCACGACGGCCGCCTGCAGGCCGAAGGCGACGTAGAGCAGCGCGACTGGGAGCGCCGGCCGCCAGAGCACGAAGACCTGGACGGCGGCGAAGACGAGGAGGCCGCCCGCGTACCAGGGGATCAGGTTCGCGGGCGGGTCCGTGGCGAACACGCGGACCACGACCGTCGCCCACACGACCAGGGCGACGATGCTGCCCAGCCGGCCGGGCCGCCCGCCCGCGCCGGCGATGCCGGCGATGCCGCCCGGCCGGCTTGCGCCGCCTGCGCCGTCGCCAGAGTCGACGCTTGCCTGCGGCTCAGGTATCGGCACGGTTCCGCTCGATCGTCGTCATCCTCTTTCCATCACTCGGACGCCCCGCCCTCTCCGCCCCGTCACACTGCCTCCTCGTCGTCGGCGAGCCCGTGGCGGATGGCGTAGATGGCGAGCTGCGTGCGGTCCTTGAGCCCGAGCTTGGCGAGCACGTGGCTGATGTGCGTCTTCACGGTCTTCTCGCTGAGCACGAACTCGTCGGCGATCTCGCGGTTGGTCCGGCCTTGGGCCACGAGGCGGATCACCTCGAGCTCGCGCTCGGTGAGGTCGTCGGGCGGCGACGGGCGGCGGCCCGCCTCGGCGGGCCGGGCCCCCGTCGCCGCCTCCACGACCTTGCGCAGCGCGTCCGGGTGCAACCGCGGCTCGCCGCGGTGCACGGCGCGCACCGCCTCGACGAGGTCGTCCGGCGTCACGTCCTTGAGCAGGTAGCTCGACGCCCCCGCCTCGAGCGCGGGCAGCACCTGATCGTCCCCGGCGAAGCTCGTCAGCACGATGACCCCGACGTGCGGATGCGCCTGCTTGAGACGACGCGTCGCCTCGATGCCGTCCATGCGCGGCATGACGATGTCCATGAGCACGACATTCGGCCCCAGCCGCTCGACCAGCGCGAGCGCCTCTTCTCCATCGCCCGCCTCGCCGGCGACGACGATGTCGTGCTGCAGGTCGAGGAAGGTGCGCAGGCCCTGCCGCACGACCTGGTGGTCGTCGACGATCACGACCCTGATGGCCTCTGTGTCACCCACGGTCCCCGCCTCCTCCGCGAGCGTCGCTCGCAGCTTCATCCCCTTGCTCGCGAGCGTCGCTCGCAGCTCCGTCCTCTTGTTCGCGAGCCTGGCTCGCGTCACCATCGCCCTGCCCGTCAGCCCTGCGCGCGTCGGTCTGTTCCCTTGCCACGACGCGCGTGCCGCCACCCGCGACGCTGTCGACGGCCAAGCGCCAGCCGATCTCGGCGGCGCGCTCGCGCATGATCCCGAGACCCGCACCGTGCCCCGCTCCTGTCGCGGCGGTCTGCCCCGTTGCCGACGCGGCGCCGCGCCCGGCTCCCGTCGTGACATCCTGCCCGCCCGCCGGCGCGGCGCCCGCCACGACCGCGGCCGCGTCGAACCCGCGCCCCCGGTCTACGATCTCCACCCTGGCCGGCCGGAGCAGGCGCACGCGCACCTCGGCCTCCGGCACGCCGGCGTGCTTCACGACGTTGTTGAGCGCCTCTTGGACGATGCGCAGCAGTGCCTCCTCCTCGGCCGGCAGCAGGCGCCCCTCGCCCTTCACCTTCAGGTGCAAGGTGAGGCCGTCCTGGGCGGCGCGCTCGGCGGCGTGGCGCCGCAGGCTCGCGACCAACCCACCTTCGGCGACGGGCCGCGCCGGGAGCGCGTCGCGCAGGCCGCGCAGCTGAGCCTTGGCGCTCCCGTCGAGCTGCTCGATCTGGTCGAGCTGCGCCTCGAGGCCCTCCGGCTGCCGCTCGAGCAGCAGGGCCGCCGAATGGGCGGCGAGCGTCATGCTGAAGAGGGTCTGGGTGAGGGAGTCGTGGAGGTCGCGCGCGAGACGCTGCCGCTCGCGCGCGCCGGCGAGGCGCTCCGCCTGCCGCGCGGACTCGGCAAGGCGCTGGTTGGCCTCCCGCAGGTCGGCCGCCAGCGCCTCGTTCCTGGCGCGGGCCTCCGTCGCGCGCCGCGCCGTCAGCACGTACGAGCCCAGGAAGAGGTTGACGGCCGTGTACACGGCGGCGAGCGCGAGAGCGTTCGCCGGGCTGTACTCCTCCACCACGCCCAGCGCGACGAGCGCGGCGAACAGGGCGATGAGCGTCACGGCCCAGCGCACCGGCCAGCGCTGCATGGCCTGCATACTTGGGACCGCGAGGAGCACGCCGAAGTAGTCGCTGCCGTCGGACTGCCCGAGAAGAACGAGGACGATCGCCGCCTGCAGCGTGAGGTAGACGGCGAAGGCCGGCGGCCAGTGCCGTGAGAGCGGCTCCTGGACCAGCAGCAGCGCGAGCCAGACCGCGAGCAGTACGAGGATCAGGGCGAGCTGGCCGCCCTCGAACCTCAGGACCGAGCGGAGGACCGCCGCCGCGAAGAGGAAGGCGGCAGTCGTCGCGAACACCCAGCGCCTCGAGCCCGAGGGCCGCTGCCGCGCAGGGCCTGCCACCGAGCCTCCTCTCCCCACTCGCGGTCGCCGGAGAAGCTCCCGTTGCACGCATACTACCGCCGTGGCAGGAATCGCGGCCGTCGCGCGACGCATGAACGGGTCGCATCGGGGGCTTGGGCGGGCCTGGAGCGCCGCAAGGCGCGGTCGTAGTCCAGTCGCAAATGCAGCAGACGCAACATTCGCAACTGATGTATTCACTTCCAAAGACGGATCGCGCCGGGCGTGGTGCGCGCCTCGAGTCTCGTGGAACAGAGCACGGCGACCAAGGATGACGAAGCCCTTGCGGCGTGGACGTCGCCGCAGATCGCGCCCGCGGCAGCGCCCGGCACGACGGCGGCGGCACGGCGGGTCGACGACCCGTGGACCGCGACGCTGTACCATGCTCCGATGCGCTGGTTCGCGTCCGACACGGAGAGGTACCGCACCCTCGCGGCAGGACGGGTCGTGCCCGAGCCGCGACGCTGCGTGCAGTGCGGCGTGTGCTCGTTCAACTGCCCCATGGGGATCGACGTGCGGCGCTACGCGTGGCTCGCGAGCCCGGTCAGCGACCCGGGGTGTCTCACCTGCGGTGAATGCGTCAGGCGCTGCCCGCGCGGGTTGCTGCGCTTCGCGCCGATCGCCGCGGCGCCGGCGAGAGACCGGGAGGACGGCGAGCCGTGACGCGCCGCCGCCACGTGCTCGTCGGCGGAGGACCGGCGACGGTCGCGGCCGCCGAGGCCATCCGCGGCGCCGACGCCGACGCCGAGATCGTCGTCGTCGGCGCCGATCCGCACGGCTACTACTCCCGGCCGGGTCTCGCCTACTACATCACCGGCGAGGTGCCGGGGCGTCGGCTCTTCCCCTTGAGCGCCTCCGATCTGCGGGCGCTCGACGTCACGTGGATCGGTGCGCGCGCCGCAGCCGTGGAGCCGGCGGCACACGAGGTCGTCCTCGACGACGGCCGCCGGCTCGCCTACGACCGCCTGCTGCTCGCGACGGGCTCGCAGGCGATCCGTGCGTCCGTGCCCGGCGCCGACCTCGACGGCGTCGTGAAACTCGACGACATGGACGACGCCCGCGAGATCATCCGTCGCGGCCGGCAGGCGAAGGCGGCGGTCGTGGTCGGCGGCGGCATCACCGCGCTCGAGATCGTGGAGGGCCTGCGCGCCCGCGGCGCCCACGTCCACTACTTCCTGCGCCGGGACCGCTACTGGAGCAACGTCCTCTCGGTCATCGAGTCCGGTGTCGTGCTGCGGCGGCTGCGCCGTGAAGGCGTCGAGGTGCACCCGCACACCGACCTCGCCGCCATCCATGGGCGCAGCGGGCGGGTGAGCGCTGTCGAGACCGGCGACGGGGCGACGATCCCCTGCGACCTCGTCGCCGTCGCCGTCGGCGTGCGCCCTCGCGTGGAGCTCGCACGCGCGGCCGGGCTGCCGTGCGCGCGCGGCGTGCTCGTGGACCAGCACCTGCGCGCCGGCGACGCGGACGTGTACGCCGCCGGCGACATCGCCGAGGTCGCCGACCCTGCGACCGGCGGTCGCGTGCTCAACGTGCTCTGGAACGTCGCGGTGGCCATGGGCAGGATCGCCGGCGCGAACATGGCCACCGGGCCGCATCTCCCCTACGACGAGGGCAGGCCGCTCAACGTCACCCGGCTGGCCGGCTTGCACACGACGATCATCGGCACGGTCGGCAACGGCGACGACGCCGACCTGCAGGGGCTCGCGCGCGGCGACAGCCAGATCTGGTCGGAGCTCGGCGACGAGGACGTCGTGGAGTCGGGGCGCGGCGAGGCACACGTGCGCCTCGCGCTCGGGGAGCGCACCATCGAGGGCGCCGTGGTGATGGGCGACCAGACGCTCTCGCCCAGGCTGCAGGAACTGGTGGAGGGGCGTGTCGACCTGAGCCAGGCGAGCGCCGCCCTCGAGCGATCGCTCGCCGACCTGGCCTGCGGCGTGCGCGCCTACTGGGGATCGTGCCGTGTCTAGCCGTGACACGGCAGGACGGCCGGCCGGCGCTGGGGCACAGCCCGACGCGACGCGGGGAGCCGCCGCCACGCCGGCGCGGGGCCCCGCCGCTCCGCCGGCGCAGCCGTCCGGCGCCGCGCCGACGCGGCGCCGGGGCCTCGAGCTGCTCGTGGCGCTGGCGGCGATCGCCGTGGTGACCGCACTCTGGGCGGTCGCCGCCCGGCGCGACGGAGCACTGCCCGCGTCGTCCGGCGTCATCGGCCACGGGATCGGCATCGCGGGGTCCGTGCTCATGCTCATGACCGCCACCCTCTACTCACTGCGCAAGCTGAGCGCTACCGCGCGCTGGGGCAGCACAGCGTCGTGGCTGAGGTTCCACATGGTCACCGGGCTCGTCGGGCCCTACATGGTGCTGCTGCACACGGCCGGCCGGTTCCAGGGGCTCGCCGGCTTCACCATGCTGCTCACGGCGGTGGTGGTCGCCAGCGGGCTGACCGGCCGGTACCTCTACACGCGGGTGCCGCGCGAGCCCGGGGCGGCGACGGCGCGCCGGGCGCTCGCCGTGTGGCACCTCGTCCATCTGCCGCTCACGTGGGCGCTCTTCGCGGCCGCGATCGTCCACGTCGTCGCGGCCCTCTACTACGGGACCCTGCAGCGATGAGCGCGCCGGTCCAGGGATGAGCACGGCGGTCCAGGGATGAGCACGGCGGTCCAGGGATGAGCACGGCGGGTCAGCGATGAGCGCACCGCTCACACCGAGCGTCCGGCGCCGCCCGGCAGCGGCGAGGCGATGACGCAGCGTCCGGGGTTCATCTCCGCCCTCGGCGTCGTGGCGGCCGCCCTCGTCTTCGTGGGCGCCGGCGCGGCGATGTACCTCATCGGCCCCGAGATCTTCAGCCCGGGCGGGCTGAGCACGCAGACCGGCGCCGGCGCGGCGTCGGACCCGGCCGCCTCGCCCGAGCCGCTGGGCGGCGTGACGAGTCACGCCGAGCTCGGCGACGACTGCGGCGCCTGCCACCCGGCGCCGTGGAGTCCCCGGACCATGGCCGACGCCTGCGTCGATTGCCATACCGGCGTGGGTGAAGAGATGGCCGCCGGCGAGGGCCTCCACGGCGGCCTGGCCGGCGGCGGCAGCGAGCTCGTCTGCACTCCGTGCCACCCGGAGCACGGCGGCCCGGACGGCCCCCTGACGGTGATCGACGAGGGCGAGTTCCGGTCGGTGCACGAGATCACCGGGTTCGCGCTCGAGGGCGCGCACGCGTCCGTCCCCTGCGCGGAATGCCACGAAGGGGCGCAGACACCAGGCAGCTACCAGGGCGCGCCGCGCAGATGCTACGGGTGCCACGCGGAGGACGACGAGCACGAGGGCGCCTACGGGCGCGACTGCGGCTCCTGCCACACCGCGGCGGCGTGGGACGACGTGACGTTCAAGCACGACGTCTTCCCGCTGGACCACGGCGAGGAGGAGCGAACGGCGACCTGTGAGACCTGCCATCCCCGCAGCACGGACGCCTACACCTGCGACGGCTGCCACGAGCACAGCCCCGCGAGGGTACGCAACCAGCACGAAGGGCAGTCGCTCGCCGAGCTCAAGGACTGCGTGCGCTGCCACCCCGGCGGCCGGGAGGCAGAGGAGGAGGCGGAGGAGGACTGAGGGCGACGCCAAGCCGTCGGTGACGACGGGGCCGGCGTCGAAGTCGGCGGCGACGGACGCGCTACGCCGACAGACGCCGCCCCTCGGCCGCCGCGCCCGCGCCCACCAGCAGCCCCGGCAGCGTCGCCGCCCACGCGCGGATCGCCGCCCAGTCCCGGTCGTCGTGGGCGCCGACGCCGTGCAGAGGGCTCGCCGGGAGCGCCGCGATCAGCCTGTCGGCGACGCGCAGACGAGCCGGGTCGTACCTGCCGACGAACATCTCCGCGGCGACCGGATGCAGCCATCCCAGCTTGGCGAGGGCGCCGTCCAGTTGCCCGCGAGCCTCGTCGAGATCATCGTCGGCGCTCAGCGGCCCGCAGGCGAGGAGCGCGACGGGGAGGCGCTTGAGGGCGGCGCGCTCGCGCTCGAGGAAGCGCACGGCGTCCTTCAGCATGGCGCCCATGTAGAAGGGCGCGGCGAGGACGACGCCGTCGTGGCCGTCGCCGACGACGGCGTCCTTCGCCGCCGCCACCTCCACCGTGAGCCCGTGCTCGCGCAGCGTCTCCGCCGCGGCCTCGGCGACCTCACGCGTCGAGCCGTAGCGCGTCGCGCAGGCGACCAGGATCGTGCCTGTCATGGTGCCTCCCCCTCCGCCGTGGTTCGCATCGGTGTGTGTGACGACGTGTGCTGTGCACCGGCTGCCACCTCCCTGTCACTCCGCCGCCTCGCCCAGCAGGCGGCGGACGGCGGCGAGCGCCGCCGCCTCGGCGTCGCTCGCCGGGTCGTCGCGCAGCCAGCGCACGGCCTCGGTGCCGATGGCCACGAGGAACGCCGCAGTCATCTCCGGGTCGTCGACGTTCAGCTCGCCGGAGGCGTTGCCCTGCTCGATCAGGTCGCGGAGCATCGGCGCGAACACCTGCGCGTTGACGTCGTTGACGATCTCGGGAGGCTCCGTGTCGTCGTGAGAGGGGTCGGCGCCGAACCCGCGCCTGGCGTCGGCGAAGGCGATGGCGACGGCCTGCTCGACGCGCCCGAGGGCGGTCGGCGCCGTCAGCAGCGACTCGACGTGCCGGCGCTGCTCCCGCGCCCAGAGCTCGACCGCGTACCGGTACAGCTCCTGCTTGCTCGGGAAGAGCTCGTAGATCGTCTTCTTGGAGATGCGCAGCGAACGCGCGACGTCTTCGACCGCGGCCCGGCGGTAGCCGTAGCGCAGCACGAGGGCGCGGAACTCGGTGGCGATCTGGTCCTTGGTGGCGGGCACGGTGATCCTCTCTAGTACCTATAAACGTATAGCGTTTTCGCGTACATTCTAGCGACATGGCGGCGCGTGTCAACTGCTGTCCCGTCGACGTTGACGGGAGGACCCTGCGGGCCGACGGTGACCGTCGGTGACGACAGAGCCCAGATCTCGCGACCACGGGATGGCGAAAGTGTCAGCAGTCCAGCCGATGCTGCAGGTCGACGAGCAGCTGGTCACACTCCGCGGCGGGAAGCCGGACGTTTGCGCAACGCATGGCGTCCAGCGCCTGCAGAGCACGCGGAGGGTCGATGACGGCACGATCGGTCAGCGTCCTCAGCACCCACAGACTCCCGTGCGTCTCGACGCGCAGCGCCCCGGCCAGGCTGCGCAGGTGACGTTCATTGGTCAGCAGCACGGCACGGCGCCACTCAGCGACCAGAGCGGCCTCGACGTCGAACGCGCTGAGTCCGGGGCGCTCGCGGCGGATGTCTCCCACCCTCGCGAGCGCGACTCCGGGCAAGCTGCCGATCCGCGCGCCGCAGCGCTCGAGTTCCTCCCGATACGGCGCCAACTCTCGCGGCTCCGAACTCGCCAGCCCGCCGATGTACGCCGGCGTCAGATCGTGAGCGGCCACGTGGAGCAGCCCGGCGTCGCGCAGGTCGACGACCACGCACGTGTCGAAGACGAACCCGCCCACGCCGGTGGCTCAGGCTGAGCGCAGATGATCGCGAAGCGATCCGACCGGCGCGGCGAGCAGCTCCGCCGCCCGGCTCTCGGTCACGTTGCCCTCCGCCAAGGCGCGTAGCACGAGGCGCTCGAGGCGGCCGGGGGCCTCGGGCCTTACGCCCTCGTCGGGCTCGGCCGCCTCCCAGCCCCACGAGCGCATGTCCGAGAGCAGCGCCTGCGCGGTACGCCTCGACACGATGCTCAGCTCTCGGGCGCGCCGCACCCACGCCTGCATGCTCAGCCCGTACTTGTGCTTGAGAGCGCGAAGCTCGTCAAGGGAGAGAGCGCGACGACGGACCCCCAGTTCGCGGCGCGCGGCCTCGGCCGGCACCAGGAACGCCGCCGCGAACCTGTGAGCGGCGTCCTCCTCGCCGAGACCCTGGTCAGGGACGAGAACCAGATGCGCCAACTCGTGGGCCAGGCTGAACCGCTGGCGATCGCCGGGCTGCGGACTGGTGATCACGGCGCCGCGGCCGTCGTCGGCGACGACAGCGAGGGCGTCGACCACTGAGGGAGTCTCGACGAGCATCACCGGCACCCCGTGGTCTTCGAGCGCCTCGGTGATGCTGTGGATGGGGCCGCTACCCAGCCCCCACTCTTGGCGGACGCGCTCGGCGGCGGACTCCACCTCGTCGAGACTCGCAACGCAGATCGAGGCCAAGGGCGGGTCGACGCGCGGCACGCTACCGGCGGCGCTCTCGGCCGCGCGGTAGCGCTCGAGCCACGCGGCGGCCTGACCGAGCAAGGCGGACGAAGCCCTGCCCGACAACTCGCCGCGCAGCGGATGAGCCCGGGCAGCCAGCGGCCGCACGCCGCTCGGCGGCGCCGGCTCGAGGATCCAGGAGACCGGCACCGCCAGCGCTTCGGCGAGGCCGGCCAAACGCCCGGTGCCGGGCACAACGGCGCCGCTCTCGTACTTGCTTACGGCCATCTTGCCGACGCCGATGGCCGCGCCGAGCTCCTCCTGACTCATGCCGGCCGCCAGACGCGCCGCCCGTAGACGCGATCCGATCATCCACCCTCCTCGCGCGTACTCACTGACAGTTTACTCCTATCGCTACCAACGTACCATTAGTAAACCTCTCGTGCCCCCGATGGTCATGCAGGAGATCGCCGGCCCCGACGATGCGAGATCGACGGCCACGACGCCAGTCTGGGCGCGCAGGGGTGCGCCGACCAGAGTGACGAAGCCGAACCGAGGAGACGATCGACCCCCTGAAGAGAAAAGCCCCCGGGGTCGCAACCCCGGGGGGCCCACGGAGCATGCCCCGTGGGGGTGGATGGCGAGAGTATCCCTCATCGTCAGTAGAGGTCAAGAACTCCCTGTAAATGTCAACCTTCGGCGGCTCACATGACGAGGAAGGATCCACGACCCGGCGCGGCCTTGCCATGTTCGTGGGGCGTCCGTGAAGCCGGTACGAGTCGCGCGTTCGCGCCCGGCCAGTCGGTCACGCGTCAGGCGGCGTTGAAGGAGATCTCGAGGAGGTCGCCGCCTGCCTCGTCGTGCTCCAGCCGGTCGGCCACCACGCGCAGGCCGAGCGCCTGGATCCTGGCGATCGCCTCGGCTTGGCTTGCGCCGTAGCACATCACACCGGCCAGCTCGGTCACCTCGGCGAGCCAGCGCCCGTCGGTCTCCTGCTCAGCCTCGATGTTGAACACGGTCACCTCGCGCCTCCGCCCGTCGCCTGCCGGGATCGCACGCCGAGTCACCGGATCCGATGGAGGTCGACCCAGCGCGGTGGCCGGTCAGCCCTAAGCCGGCAACTGATGTCGTGCGTACGTGGTGGCGCGGATGGTGAGCGCGAAGTCCGCGCTCTGACTCAGCTCGCGATTCACGCGCCGATATGGCTGGATGACGCCCAGCCTTCTGTCGGGGTGCAGGCGCCTCGCGGCACGCATGGCCGGGACAAGGTCGGTGTCGCCGGTCACCAGCACCGCCGTGTCGCACCGGTCGCGAGCGAGGAGCTCGAGGAGGCGAGTGCCGATGGCGACATCGGTCTCCTTCTCCTCCCAGCGGACGTACTTGCGCCCGCAGAGCGGACATCTCAGGGTGCGCGCCTTGAACTGGCCGAGGTGCACGCTCGCTCCGCTCGCCTCGAGGGCCGAGAAGTACGCGACCTGGTGCGCGATCGCGCCGGGGTGCCCGGCCTCGCGATGGTGCGCGAGCGCCGAGAAGTACAGGACGCCGACGGCTTGAGCATCACCTGGGATGGTGTGCAGGAACGAGTGGCACAGGCCGACGACGTCGAGCTGATCGAGCCGACGGCCGACGACGCGCTCGCTCTCGCGCAGCGAGTGGTACACGTTGAAGCCGTCGACAAGGAAGACCGTGCGGTTGACGATGGACCCCCAGAAAGAACGAACCCCCGGGGTCGCAACCCCGGGGGGGCCACGGGATATACCCGTGGGGTGGTTGGCCACAGTATGCCCAAGGCGCGTCGCCGAGTCAAGAACCGCCTGCAAATGTCAACCTTGTGGCCGCAGGCGACAGCGATGAAGCCGGCTGTGGCAGCTCGTGGATGATGCGGCCCGGCGTGGCGGCGCGCGAAGGATGCGAGCGGCCACCGTGGTGCGCGTAAGGCGCAGGCTCACGCGCCGCCGAAGGGCAGGAATCCGGGCAGGTCGGGGTCGATGGCGCGGACGTGGCCGCGGGCCTCGGCCGCGGAGCGGCCGGCGGCGGCGCAGAGGGCGGCAGCGACGGCGAGGGACTGCTTCGCCGCCTGGGCCTCGTCAAAGGCGTCGCTCTCGTAGGAGACGAGGAGGGCATCGTCCAGGTTTCCGGCGAGGGCGGCCGTGGTCTCGGCGAGGCGTCCCATCTCGAGGAGTTGCGCGCGGAGGGACGCGAGATCGGCCTGCGCCCGCTCGCGCGTCCGCGGCGGCTCCTCGCCCTCGGCGACGTAGTGCAGGATGAGACGCGCGAGACGGCCGGCGAGGGCCTTCGGCACGCCGGCCTCCTCGAGGTCCGCGGCGTCGAGCTCCCCGGCGTGCAGCTCCGGGCAGCGCGGGTTGATGCAGATCCAGAGGCAGCCCTCGGCGTCGATGTCGATGGCGGTCTCGGGGAAACCCGTCTCCGGAGGCCTAGGGCTCGGGCTGCGTCTGGGCAGCAAGCCCACCCAAACCGCCGCATCGTGCCTACACGATGCTCTTCGAGACGCGTGCCTTGAGCTCCAGCACGATGATGATGACACTGCTGAACGCGATCATGAGAGTCGACACCGCGTTAATCTCCGGCGTAATCCCCATCCTCACCATCGCCCAAATCTGTAGCGGCAGTGTGTTGACCTCCGGGCCGGCGGTGAAGAACGTGGTCACGAAGTTGTCAAACGAGAGTGTGAACGACAACAGAGCGCCAGCCATGATCGCCGGCCAGATTGCCGGCAGAGTCACCTTGAAGAAGACGATGTAGGGAGGGCCGAACAGATCGGCTCCGGCCTCCTCCACACTGCGGCTCAGACCCCGCAACCGGGCTCGAACGATGACGACCACGAAGGGGATGTTCCATGCGATGTGCGCGATGAGGACGGTGTAGAAGCCAGGGCTGAGGATGCCCCAGAAGTTGAAGCCCAGGTAGTCGATCATCAGTTGGTTGACTTGCACGAAGAACAGAAGCGTGGAGACACCCGCCACCACCTCCGCGATGACCATCTTCACGTAATTCATGCCATCCCAGAGATTCTTGGTACGGAACTCATACCTCTCGAGCGCTAGCGCTCCGAGAGTCCCGAGAACGACACCGCCAATCGTGGAGAAGACGGCGATCTCGAGGCTGGTGAAGAACGCCTTCTGAATGACCGGGTCGCGGAAGACGCCCATCTTGCCGGCCGACCCTTCGCCGAAGTACCAGTGCCACGTGAAGCCGGTCCATTGGACATTCAGCGGCTGCTCGTTGAAGGAGAAGACGACGAGCACGATGATGGGCAAGAAGAGGAAGCCGAAGACGAGGGCCGCCCACAGACCAAGAGCCAGTCCCGTGTGCCTGCCGAGCCGCGTCCAGACTGACATCCTCGGCGCCCGGCGTCGGACCCCGCCGCCGTCCACCAGCGGCTCTTCGCTGCAATCGACTCGAGCGGGGGTCGCAGGGCTCAAGCCGGAGTCCTCCTTAGATACCAGAGGTAGGCCGCAATCAAGACGAGCATGACCAACATCAGCACATTCGACAATGCCGAACCAAGGGCCCAGTCACGGTAGCTCGTGAAGGACTTGTAGATGAGCCAGCCCCAGTTCACCACCTTGTCACCCCCCAGAAGTGACGGGATGATGAACTCGCCGGTCGTCGGGATGGCGACCAGCATGCAGCCGGCGGCGATGCCCGGAGAACTTAGCGGGATCGTCACGTGATACAGAGTCGACCACTTGCCCGCCCCCAGGTCGTTCGCAGCCTCCGACAGGGACGTGTCAATCTTGTCTATCGAGACGAACAGGGGCAGTATCATGAACGGCAGGTACGTATACACCAAGCCAATCATCACTGCCCCGAAGGTGTTGAGCAGCGTGAGGGGACTGCGGATGATGCCGATCCCCATCAGAAGTTGATTGATGAGCCCTTCCCCACCGAGCAGAATCATCCACGAGTACGTCCTCACCAGGAAGCTTGTCCAGAAAGGCACCATGAGCAAGAGGATGAACAAACCCTTGCGACGGCCTGTCTTTCGCGATATCCAGTAGGCAACGGGGTAGCCAATGAGCAGGCAGCCGAGCGTGTTGCCGACTACCATGAGCGCGGTCTGCCATGCGGCCTTGAGATACGTGGAGTCCAGCATCTGCCTGTAAGCGTGCAGGCTGAAGACCGAGTACTCACCGTTCACTTCATCGGTGCTGAGCGACAACTGGACCGAGTTATCGTACAGACCCATGTAGCCGAAGCTGTACACCAGGATCAAGACGAGCGGAACGGCGAAGAAGAGCAGCATCCACAACGCCATGGGCGCGACCAGTGCTGACCCGGCGAGAGAGGAAGGGTTCAGCAGACGGCGACCGAACTGCCCGCGTCGGGACCGGGTGTGGGCAGCCGGCGAGCCAGTAGTCAGCCGTTCTTGTACGGGCTCAGCCACACCTAGTACCTACTTCGCGCTCGCTGCAGCAACGCCGTCGAATCCTCATCCTCATTCCTGTGCGCCTCACTAGCCGGAGTCGGCTGTCGCATCCCTCGGAGTGTCGAGGTAGAAGCGATGTTTCACCGAGACGACCGAGACGGGCGCCGAAGCCAAGCTATGCGACCCGATGAAGACGTCGACAATCCTCCTCTCAGCTGCATGCACCTCCTCGGTGACCAACTGCCGAGCGCGAACGTCGTTACCGGCGCCGATCGCTGCAATCAGGTCGTGACGGAGATCGGGCTCCAGTACGGCGGTTCCATCAAGCGTGAGACACAGGTACGAAAGGCGACTGAAGTGCACCAGTGTGTTCTCAAGCGCACGAGCAAGATGTTCGTTTCCCGTGATTCGCCCGAGTTCGGCATGGAACTTGCGATCGCCTTCGATCATGTCGACCGTCCCATCCTCGCGGCGGGCCACCACAGCTGGAGTCGCCATGGATGCATGCGCCTCGGACAGCCGCTCCGAACCCAGCTCAGGGTGTTCGGCCGCGACCAATGCGGCGGCCTCGCCTTCGAGTAGCGCACGAAGGGCGCAGACGTCGCGTGCCCCCTTCAAGGTCACAGGAGCGGCTACGTACCCCGTGCGCGATCGCACCCCTGCCAGACCCTCAAGACAGACGCGGCGAAGCGCTTCGCGAACAGGCGTCTTACTCATCTGGAGGGCTTGCGCTATGTCATTCTCGGTGAAGGTCGCGCCCGGTGCGAGTGAGCACGTGACCAACTGACGCCACACACGAGCATACGCGGAATCGGCAAGGGTCTGCGCCTTCACCCCCTGCACGGTCGCAACTGGAGGGCTCTTAGGTGTCGTCGGCACGCCGCACAACCACCACGTTGAGGTCAGCGTTCAGGAAGATTGACATCAGTCTCAGCTACTCTACAGCCGCGATGGCCGAGCCGGACCGCGAAGCTGTGGCACCGGACCGCGATGCGGATGGAGTGGATGCGGCAACCCTCTCGATGAGAGCGACACTGCGCCCAAGGAGACGGGCCGTGCGTTCTTCCAGCTTCGCGGCGGTTGAGGCCGGGTCCCTGTGCGCTTCCATCACCATCTCGGCCTCCCACGGAAACCACTCTGCCTGAACGAGCGGCGTCAGGAACACGTAATCTGTTCGGACCGCCTCAGCAAGCGCACGCATGACCCACCAGAGCGAGCGGTCGTCGTGATCCTCGCCACCAATCGTCCATGCTGTCGGAAGCGACTCGCCCACAGGAATGGGAATGAATAGACCCGTGCATGGGGTGGCCATGCTGCACCACGCGACCGGGTGACGCCGCGCAGTCGTGAGGTCAACGACCATGCTGGCTGCCGTCGCACCCTCCCGTTCCTCTGGGTGAAGACAGATCGACAATGGACGCGGTACATCTGCAGGTGCGTCGCGTGTATACACGGTGCCACCTTCGAAGTGATCCCTGAGGTGGCGCATCATCGACTGCAGGCCAACCTGACCCTGGTCGAGGAAGCGGCAACTCTGCGCGTAACGGGTCTCCGTGACACCGCGCATCTCGGGATCCTCGTACGCTTGCCGGAAATCCAACTTGCCGGCCTCGTTCCACCAACCGCGTTGCCGCGCGTGCTCTTCCACATCTGGAGAGGCTTCGTCCCAGTCGTCGGTGATGGTCACGAGATTGGCGATGGCCGTGCTTGCGGTCACCCGCTTGGATACCCATCGACGACAGCTTGTCTCGAGAACAAACGCTTCGTCCGCATCGGCGATGATGAAGCTGTTCTGATAGCGCGACTCAGAAGCGTGCGCACCGCCGAGGTAGGTGCTGCTGCCGCCCTGGCCGTAGCGCTCAAGGTGGTCCGTGATGACCTGCTTGGCCGCCCTCGCGGTCTCCCCGCGCTCAAGGCCGAGCCGAACGAGGTCCATCCCGAGCAATCCGATGGACGGCACCTCATCACGAGTGTAGATGGCCTCGTTGCCGATGGCCACGCCGGCAGAGTTCAAGCCCTGTTCGAATCCCCACATCCACCAGGGCCGGCTGCCAACGACTGCGAGAGTTCTTTCCGCTTGTGGGAGAGTGAGCATCTGGCAGCGTACCGTTGACCCAGGCGCATGTGTGGCCGAGCCAACGCAAGTCAGGGGCTGAGCCTCAGTGAGCGGCCGGTCGCTGTTCTTCGCGAAGACCACGCGTCGGTCTTCGCCTTCACCCTCAAACGCGATCAGCGTGTCGCAACTCAGGTGCCGGCCCTTCGCTGCCGGTCGATTGTTCATCCCCTTGGACCTCCCCGCCCGGACCTGGCCTGTTCTCCCTCGAAATATCGAGGCAAGCGCATCGGTTCGCTATGAAGACTGACGCAGGTGGCCAAGCCGCGCCCGGCCAACCGGTGCGCTGTGATGCGTGCGGACGCTTTGGACCTCGGGCAAACAGAATCGGCCGCACGCCTTCGGGCCGCTCTGCCCATTGCCGTCGTCTTCACTCGGCCTTGATTTCCGACCAGGCGGCGTCGTACTGACGGTAGAACTCGCCGACGTCCACAAGGTACACACCGCGGTCGAGCTGCTCCTCCTGCGTCTGCCTGAGCTGCACCTGCACCGGGTCTTTGAGCAACGGGCCAGCCGCCTCGATAGTCGTCTGATAGCCACACGCATCTGAGTTCGCAGCGGCATTCTCCGGTATGCAGAGGTAGTCCATCAGCAGGTGTGCCCCATAAGGGCTCGCGGCGTTCTTCGGGATGCAGAGGTTGTCGACCCAGATGTAGTAGCCCTCTTCTGGCAGCACATACTCGATCTTATCGATGCTCACCGAGCGCGCCGCCTGCACGATGTTGCCATCCCAGCAATGGGTGAGCGGGGTGCCGACGGCGACGTTCCTGCCAGGGTTCGCCGAGTCGTACTTGATGACCAGCGGCTTCTGATCGATGAGTTTCTGGGTCGCCGCGTCGAGTTCCGCCTGATCAGTGGTGTTCGGGGAGTACCCGAGAACAAACAGTCCGACCGAGAGGGTCGCACGCTCGTCGTCGAGCATGATGATCTCGCCCTTGTAGTCGGGGTTCCACAGGTCAGCCCACCTGGTGATTGGCTCCTTGACCTTGTCGGTCCTGACTCCGATGCCCGCCGTGCCGAACATGTAGGTGCACGAGTACAAGTTGCCGTCTTCGTCCTTCGCGTACTCAGGCTCCGAGAAGAACGGCATCATGTTCTTGTAGTTCGGAATGAGGTCTAGGTCGACGGGCTGCAGGAGGCCGCTCTTCCACAGAATGGTGACGACCCAATCTGAAGGCATCACCATGTCGTAGCCCGTTGCTCCCGCTTTCATCTTGGAGAGCAGCATGTCGTTCGCGCTGTAGAACGTGGTGACGACCTGGATGCCCGTCTCGTTCTGGAATGCATCCAGCACGTCTTGCGAGAACTCGTCGGGCCAGCAGAAGAAGTTGATCTGATCGGGCTTGGTCTGGTCGATGGTGGAGGCCTGTTCCGTAGTGTCTTCGCCTCCGTCGCCGCACGCTGCGAGAATCGCCGCGATTGAGGATGCGGACACGCCGAGCAACAGAGCACGTTCAAGGAACGCCCGCCGGCTAATGCGCCCAGTGGCGACCTTCTTGGTCATGGCGACGAGTTCGTCCTCTCGCCAGCCCGTGACCGGAGTCTCGAACGGGTCGCGCCTCATCACACTTCCCCCTTCCTCATGACTTCGAGGCTGCGCGAGCAGGGTCACGCTCGCGCGTTTCGAGTGAACTTGACGATTGTTCGTCGGCCGTACGCACCTCCCCCGCCGAAAGCTCTCAGAGCCACACGTCATCAGCGACACGCCGCCGGTGGCCGACAGCTAGGCCGCCATTCGTCGCAACGTGGGCCATTGCCCTCTTTGCTCGAGTCGCTCTCGCGTCCAGCCGAAGGTCACTTCACTAGCACGTTACACAACCTGTATTGAAATCTCAATAGCAATCACGAAGAATATCAGTCCAACTTCGTCGGTGTGCAGCTTGGTCCGGCGAGGGTCGACAAGAATCAAGAGGCAGCCCTCCACATCGAGCGCACTCACGTTGGGCAGCATGGGCTCCTCGCAGACGTCGCAGGTCATGGTGAGAAGGAAGCAGAATCACCGTTGATCGCGTCCCCGCGACGTGGTAGCCTTCGAACATGCAGACGGCAGGTGCCACAGGCACGATACACACGCCTACCGCCACGCCAGATGCACTCTCCCCACGCGAGTCGGTGTTTCCGCACGGCGGTCGAGTCGTCGAGTTGTTCGCGGGCGTCGGTGGCTTCCGGGTGGGCCTTGAGCGCAGCGGCTGGAGGATCGTGTTCGGCAATCAGTGGGAGCCGAGCACGCGGGTCCAGCACGCCTTCGACTGCTACCACAACCATTTCGGCGGCTCCGACAGCCAGGACGTCAACGAAGACATCGCAGCGGTCCTAGACGCCGTCAATCGCGGCGAGCGGACGATACCCGAGCACGAACTCCTCGTCGGCGGCTTCCCCTGCCAGGACTACTCAGTCGCCAAGTTGCTCAATCAGGCGCACGGCATTCAAGGCAAGAAGGGTGTGCTCTGGTGGCAGATCCACCGGCTGCTCGAGAAGTCTCGCCCACCACTTGTGTTCCTCGAGAACGTGGACCGCCTGCTCAAGTCGCCCGCGCGGCAGCGTGGGCGCGACTTCGCCATCATGCTTTCGTCGATGTCGGCGCTCGGGTACGTCGTGGAATGGCGCATGGTCAACGCGGCGGACTACGGCTTCCCGCAGCGGCGTCGTCGCGTCTTCATCATCGGTCGCCGCAGATTCGATGGCGACTCGCTTCAGGGTCCCGATGTCCTCTACCGCGAGGGTGTGCTTGCACGGGCGTTGCCCATCGCTCCGCCAGCCGAAGGCTCCCTACCAGACGCGGAGGCGACACCGGACTTCCTGCTCGACGAAGATCTGGTACGCCTCACCAACGCCTTTGGCACTAGTGCCGGTCCTTCTCCATTCCAGAACGGCGGAGTGATGATCAAGCGCGCCGTCTGGACGAGGCCGGTCGTGGCCGACTTCGAGGGTCCTCGGCAGACGCTCGGGGACTTGCTGCTCGACGAGAGCGAAGTCCCTACTGAGTACTTCATCCCGGAGGAGCAACTCGACGCATGGCGCTACCTGAAGGGCGCGAAGCGTGAAGAGCGCACTCACAAAGCGTCCGGTGCGAAGTACCACTACAACGAGGGTCCGCTCCCGTTCCCGGACCCGTTGGACCGGCCGGCGCGGACCGTGCTCACCGCCGAGGGCGGCACGTCGCCGTCTCGCTTCAAGCACGTCGTGCAGACACCGAGCGGCAGATACCGCCGGCTGACGCCAGTGGAACTCGAGCGCATCAACGGCTTCCCTGACGGCTGGACGGAGGGCCTCAGTCCGACCAAGCGAGCCTTCTGCATGGGTAACGCGCTGGTCGTCGGCCTCGTCGAGCGCGTCGGACGCGTCTTGGCTGAAGAACTGGCGGGGGTGACGATCTCCGCATAAGCTGCCTCTCATGAGGCAGGCTCAAGTCCCCAGTCTCGGCCCTCCCCCACCGGCGACATCGGCTGCCGTTTCGAGCTCGATGAAGGGCAACGTGAGGGAGGGCACCAAGCCGGAACTCCACCTGCGTCGACTCCTCCGCGAGGCTGGCTTTCCCGGCTATCGCCTCCACTGGAAGAAGGCACCTGGCAGCCCAGACATCGCGTACCCCGGTCGCAGGGTCGCGATCTTCGTCAACGGATGTTACTGGCACCGCTGCCCTTACTGCTCACCCGCACTGCCCAAGACGCACGGCGACTTCTGGCAGCGCAAGTTCCTGCGCAACCAGGAGCGTGACGCCCGCAAGGCAGCCGAGCTGGAGGCTGCTGGGTGGAGGGTCGTCACCGTCTGGGAGTGTCGGCTCCGGGACCACGCCGATGAGGTGATGGCAGAACTCGACAGCGTCCTGCGGTCCGCCGCCCGCGCAGTTCCGTAGCTCGGAACCGTCAGGCCCTGCGGGGCCGACTCACACGATGAACCATCCTGCAGCACGACTCTCGAAGACGGAGGCACAATGTCGAGGTCTCAGCTGCCACTCCAGGTGGCCCCGCTCGACTACGACGACAGCGACCCGGAGTCGATCGAGCGCTTCGCCAAGCGGTTGATAGGCCGCACTCTCAGGGAGTCGCTGCGCACAGACCGCGGACTGAAGGCAAGCTTGGGCAAGGGCGGCTTCGGAGAAGACCTCGAGCGGCTCTACTTCAGGCTGCCTCGGAGCAACGAGAGCCGTCCGGATTTCAGTGCGGCAGACCTCGAGCTCAAGTCCTCCCCGCTGCGGCGCCTGAGGAGCGGAAGGCTCGTGCCGAAAGAGCGCGTGTCGTTGTCGATGATCGACTACGACCGCATCGTCGAAGAGGATTGGGCATCGTCAGCCTTCCTCAAGAAGAACAGGCATATCCTGTTCGTGTTCTACCTCTACGAAGAAGGCGTCCAGAGCCACCTCGACTACGTGGTCAAGTACGTCGGCCGCTGGACGGTGCCCGAGGAGTGCCTCCTGCTTCTCGAGAAGGACTGGAGACACATCCAGCGGCTCATCAGGTCCGCCGGCCCTGGTGCATTGTCCGGTGGACTCACTGAGTATCTCGAAGCCGCCAAGAAGGGAGCCAAAGGAGCCACGGCGAAACGTGCGTTCGCCTTCAAACCGTCATTCGTCAGCAAGTACATCTTGCCGCGTGTGAGGTGGAGTCAGCCCGTACTGCCCCTCTCCTACGATGAGTCGGTCGTGAGCGACGTGTCCCAGAAGATACGGGCGGCCTTCGAGCCGTTCTTCGAGCTGACCGCCCAGGAGATCGCCGAGAGCATCTGCCCGACCGCGAACCCGAAGGCAAAGAACTTCCACGCCCACGTCACGAAGGCGATCCTCGGCGTCGACCAAGACAATGCGATCGAGGATGTGACAGTGCGATCCATCCGGCTCGACTACCAGAAGACCGTGCCTCGAGAGCACGTCTCATTCCCGCACTTCCGCTACCTGGACCTTGTCGAGCAGTATTGGGAGACCTCTGATCTGCGCAAAGTGCTCTGCAAGCCGTTCCTCTTCGTCGTCTATCGAGAGGAGAGTCCGGGCGGCCGACGCGTCCTGAGCGATGCACGGCTGTGGCTCATGCCGGAGCAAGACCGTGAAGGCGAAGTCCGGCGCGTCTGGGAGGAGACGGCGCGTCGCATCCGTGAAGGTAGGGCCGACGACTTGCCCAAGGGAAGCGAGAGCCCGATTTGCCACGTGCGACCCCACGGCCGCGACAGTCGTGACCGACTCCCGACGCCAGCCAACGGGATGCTTGTCAAGAAGAGCTTCTGGCTCAAGAACGCGTACATCGCTGCCGTCATGGGGACGTAGCCAAGCCGCTCCCATCCGCAGCTGAACTCGAGGCACGCGACTGAGCTGTCCGCAGACCCGGAGGTGCGAAGGCGGCCGGAGACAGCCTTTCGCGCCGACTCCATTGCCCCGTGGATGAGTGGCCGAGCCGGCGCTAGGCAGGACACCTGCGGCGCGAAGAGCTTGCCGGGCGGGCCAGCGACGGCGAGCCCCCGCGGCCGTCGGCCCCACTCGACCGACGCGCCCCCGGCCGGCCGGCACAAGCCCGTCGTCCCAGGCCGGGGCCTCTTCCTTCCCCATCCCTCAACGCCACGCTCGGAGCCGGCATGTGATAGAGCTCGATCCCGGGGCCCGGCCACGAGATCGCCGGGCTGCCGGTCCCGGCGAACGGCGGATGCCGGCCGAAGGCGAAGGAGGGGTCGTGACGCAGGCGGACAGACCCAACATCCTCTTCATCCTCACCGACAACCAGGGGACCGACCTGCTCTCGTGTTACGGGGCCGGCGCCTTCTCCACACCGGCCATTGACCGGCTCGCGTCGCAGGGGACGCTCTTCGAGAACGCCTTCTGCACGCAGGGCCTGTGCTCGCCCACCCGGTCCTCGATCCTGACGGGCCTCATGCCGTCGCAGCACGGCGTCCACTGCGCCTTCGACGACGGCGACGCCGAGACCCTGCCCGAGCAGATGCCCGAGGGCTACTGTGCCGTCCGCGAGTTCCGCACGCTGCCGCGCACGCTGAAGGCCCGCGGCTACCAGACCGCGATGATCGGCAAGTGGCATCTCGGCGACCCGCGCGCTCCCCAGCTCGGCTACGACCGCTGGGTCGCGCTCTCCGTCGGCCACACCGAGGACTTCTACGACAACCTCGTCTTCGAGAACGACGGGCCGCGCTCCATCGTCGGACGGCACGTCGTCGACTACTTCGCCGACCAGGCGACGGAGTACCTGGAGAGCGTCGACAGGAGCTCGCCCTTCTTCCTGCAGCTGAACCTGGACGGACCGTACGCGCTGCCGCCGACCAACCGCGGGCCGGACACGAGGAACCCGTTCTACGCGGAGTGCGCGGCCCGCGAGTACCCCAGGTTCCCGCCTCTCGACCCGGCGATGACCGCGCTCATCCGCGGACCCTACGGCGGGGCGTACGAGCACGCGGTCGCGGGCCCCGAGCAGGAGGAGAGCGACTGGGGGTGGGAGTGTCTCTTCATGCACAACGACCACGCCAGTCTCGCGAACCTCGCGGCCCAGAACGCCCTCGTCGACCACAGCGTGGGTAAGGTGCTGGACGCGCTCGCCGCGCTCGGCCTCGACGACGACACCCTCGTGCTCTTCTCGACCGATCAGTCGAACCCGTTCGGTCAGCACGGCCTCTGGGGTCACCCGTACCAGACGATCCCGTCCTACATCCGGGACTGCACCTTCCGGGTGCCGCTGATCTTCCGCCGGCCGGGCGTGGTCGACGCCGGCCGGCGGGTCGAGCGCGTGGTCTCGCACTGCGACCTCTTCCCCACGCTGCTGGAGTGTGTCGGGTTCGACGACGTGCCGATCGCGGGCAGCCCCGGCCGCAGCTTCGCGGCGATGCTGGGGGGCGGCATGCCCGAGGGCTGGGAGGATGCCGCCTTCCTCGAGCACGAGGAGAGCCGCGCGATCCGCACGCCCACCCACCTGTACGTGAAGCGCATGCCCGGGGTGGGAGCGGACGAGCTCTACGACCTCGTCGCCGACCCGGCGCAGGACCACGACGTCGTCGCGGACCCGGCGAACGACGCCGTCCGCGAGGAGCTCGACACCCGTCTCTGCGCCTTCTTCGCCGAGTACTCCGATCCCAAGTACGACATCTGGAGGGGCGGCCGCCCGAAGGTCACCGAGTACAGGCCGGCGCTCTTCAGGCGGCTGTTCGGCGACGACTGGGGCGTGCTCTCGGAGACGCTCCCCGACTTCGAGGAGGGGCCGGCGACGTAGGCGACGGCTCAAGGGAGGCACAGGACCGCCGCAGGGCCGCCGCACGGGCCGCTCAACAGCCACACACCGGCGCGCTTGACCGCGCCGGCGGCCGCACAGGGCGACGCCCCATGGCCGCCCAGGGCTGCGCATCCGGGGTCGCTCTGGGTGATTCGATTCCCCTTTCGCGACCGATTCGTCAACTCAGACTCGGAAGGACTTGACGTCTCGCTCGCGAAAAGGCCATACTACCACCTGCTCTCAATCGAAAGGTCAAATGCGCACCCTCGACTTCTTCTCATCGCACCCCGTGTTCTCGCTTGACGAGGCGACGCAGGCGCTGGCGCCGCGCGGCGGACGCGCGGCAACGGTGGAGAGGCTGAAGCACCATCTGGCCACCGGCCGGCTGGTGCTCGTCAGCCGAGCCGTGTACGCGGTAGTCCCGCCGGGCGTTCGAGCCGCCGCCTTCGTGCCCGATCCTCTGCTCGTGGCGGCGAAGGCACGGACGGACGCCGTCTTCGCGTATCACACCGCCCTGGAACTGCTCGGCGTGGCGCACTCGGCGTGGGCACGTACCGTCGTCTTCACGGCGAGACGCAGGGCGCCTCTCGCTCTCGGCAACGCGGAGATCCTCTTCCTCGAGGATCCGTTACCGCTCCGCACCGGCGACCTGCGTCGCCTCGGCTCGCGGGGGGTCGAGCGCCGGGGCAGCATCCTGCGAGTCACCGGGCCGGAGCGGACACTCGTGGAGTGCCTCCGCCGGCCTGCCCTGGCCGGGGGCGTGGAGGAGCTGCTGGAGTCGGCCGCCGCCTTCGCGTCGCTCGACCTCGAGCTCCTTCGCGAGATCCTCGAGCGGTACGACACGGCGCGACTGTGGGCAGCTGCCGGCTGGCTCCTCGAGCGGCAGCAGGACGGCTTCTCGGTACCCGACGCCTACCTGAGCGAACTCGAGCTGCGACGGCCGTCGGCCGTTCAGTACCTCGAGCGTGCGCAACGCGGCGGGCGGCTGGCGAACCGCTGGAACCTCGTGCTTCCCGACGGCCTCGCCTGGCGCGCCGCAGCAGATGAGCGTTAGTCTCGAGTACCTGCAACGCTGCGGGGCCGAGACCGGATTCCAGCCGGCGACGCTCGAGAAGGTCGTGCGGCTGGGGGAGCTGGCCGGCGACATCGCGCGCCACCCCCTTCTGGGCAAGGCCTTGGCGCTCAAAGGCGGCACACCGCTCAACCTCGCCTTCGGACCGCCCCGCCGTCTCTCCGTCGACCTCGACTACAACTACGTCGCACACGTCGAGCGGGAGGCGATGCTCGTGGACCGTCCTCGCGTCGAAGAGGCCGTCGCCGTCGTGGCCGGGCGCCAGGGCTACAGGGTCCAGCCGTCGGCGGACGCCTTCGCGGGGCGCAAGCTGCAGCTTCGCTACGGCTCAGTGCTCGGCGGAGCCGGAGTGATCCAGATCGACATCAACTACCTGCATCGGCTCGCGCTCGACGAGGCCGGCAGTCGCCTGCTCTGGCAGCCGGGCGAGCTGGACCGACCACGGGTTGCCGTGGTCGGCGTGTCGGAGCTTCTCGTGGGCAAGATCCTCGCCCTGCTCGATCGTGGCTCGCCACGCGATGCCTGGGACGTGGCGAACCTGCCCGAGTCGTTGGCCGCGACCGTCTCCACGCCGCGCTTTCGCCAACTCTTCATGACCCTGGCAGCCACGCTCGACCGGCCGCTCGCGACCTACTCGCGCCAGCGACTGGACACCCAGCTCGCGGCAGGGCGGGTCGCAGCGCACCTGGCGCCGATGCTTGCCGTCGAGGGCCCGCCGGACGGACGGGCGCTCGCCGACCGTGCGTGGGAGACCATCGCGTGCCTGCTTGCCCTCGGCCGGGACGAACTCGAGTTCTTCGTTGCGATCGACCGGGGTGAGCTTCGGCTGGACCTCCTCTTCCCCGACCAATCGAGCGAGGCCGCCCGGCTGGCCGCGCACCCGGCACTTCAGTGGAAGCTCGCCAACGCGCGGGGCGAAGCACGGCAGTAAGCATCCGGGGCGCACCGCCGTCCACCACCGCGGCAAGACCGCGACGCGCTTCAGCTTCAACCTGCGGCCCAAGTCGTCCATCCTTGGGTGTACAATGTCTGTACATTCCGTGGCTTCCGGGTACACTGCGCCGCGAGAGGCCCGCCGACCCGAGGCAGGGATCCTGATGTCAGCTCAGAGCGCCGCACACACAGATGAGCAGGCCGCGACGCCCGGCCCGAGACCGGCCGGCCTCAAGGACCAGCGCTTGAACATCCGCGTGAGCCAGGCCGAGAAGGCCGTGGTCGAAGAGGCCGCGAGCCTGACGCACATGGCAGTGAGTCAGTTCATGCTGCAGGCCGCGCTGCAGTCGGCCGAGGAGGTGCTGGCGGAGCAGAGCCGGTTCGTCGTGCCCACCGACTCGTGGCACGACTTCGTCGCCCTGCTCGAGCGCCCGGCCCGAGTGGTCCCCGCTCTCGCGGGCGCCGCGTCGAAGCCGACTCCCTTCAGAGAACGCTAGACCGCCCCGGGTGCACCTCGAGCCCCTCACCGAGCGCCACGACGTCGAGGGGTTCGACTGCGGTGTGGAAGCACTGGACCGCTACCTGAAGCGTCAGGCTCTTCGCGATCGGCAGGCCGACAAGGCACAGACGATGGTGGCGGTGCAGAGGGACCGCGTGGTCGCCTACTTCAGTCTCGCCGCCGCCAGCATCGAGCCGGATGCCGCGACGCCTCGAGCGGCGAGAGGACAGGGCGCGCAGCCCATACCGGCGATCCTCCTCGCACGCCTCGCCGTGGATCGGTCGGAGCAGCAGCGAGGCCTCGGACGGGCGATCCTGGTGGAGGCACTGGCGCGCAGCGCGCAGGCGGCCGACGCCATCGGCGCCAGGCTCGTGCTCGTGCAGGCGAAGGACCAGAGCGTCCGCGGGTTCTACGAGCACTTCGGCTTCGAGGCCTCGCCCACGGGCGACCTGCAGCTCATGCTCCTGATGAAGGACATCCGCAAGAGCCTCGGTCTCGCCTGAGCCGCCGCGGCGTGGTATACGTCAGCCATGTCGCCGCATGTCCAGATAGACGAGCCGGCTCTCGAAGCCTTCTGCAGGCGCTGGAAGATCGTCGAGCTCTCCCTCTTCGGCTCCGTGCTGCGCAACGACTTCGGTCCGGAGAGCGACGTCGACGTGCTCGTCACCTTCTCGACGGACGCACGCTGGACGCTCTTCGACTACGGCGATGTGCAGGAGGAATTGGCGACTCTCTTCGGCCACCCTGTGGACCTGGTCAATCGGCAAGCCGTCGAGGCAAGCCCGAACTGGATACGCCGTCGCGCGATCCTCGAGAGCGCCGAGCTCCTGTATGCGGCCTGAAGAGCGGGACGCGGCGTAGCTGCTCCCGCCGCGTGAGCCCGTCAAGCACGGGCCACCCGCCTGACCCAGCCGATCACCACTCCGCCGGCTTCACGAGGGGAGCGGCTCCCGCTCGCACAACGACGCCAGGGAACTGAGCCGCGGCGAAGTGGCTCCTGCGAACGGTGCGCACGAAATCCGCCTGCTCAGCGAAGACGCACGCCCTCTGGCCTCCTTCGACCTTCAGCACGCCGACCGGCCGATCGAGGACCGACCGCACCAGGCGCACTGGCTCGAGGAGATCGGCATCGTTGGAGAGCACCACAGCGACGTCGTAACGCCCCGCGAACCCGTCGACGAGAAGGTGCGAGGCCAGATTCACGTCTGACCCCTTCTCTTCGGGCACCCAGACCAGCGCCTTCGTGCGGCCGCCAGCCTTGGGATGCACGACGCGCTGCAGCTTGGCATGCTCGACGAACTGCCCGAAGTGGATCTCGAGACCCTCGGCCGTTCGCAGCGCCGCCAGGTACACGTCTTGACGGGCGTGCTGGGCGGCCCTGCCGCGTGACGGATCGAGCGGCGCGGTGAAGTAGCGTACGAGTCGAATGTCGTTGCGTGGCAGCGCGGCGCGACAGAAGGTGACGAGGTCGAGCCACTTGTACGCCTGGAACCGCGAGCGGTGAAACGCAGCGTAGTAGAAGTTGAAGCCGTCGACGTAGACATGCGTGCGCGGACGGACCGCCGGCATGCCCACCCCCTCGTTGACGATCGCCCGAGAAAAGCAGAAGCCGCCGTGAGGCGGCTTCGCGCCCCGCACCGAAGCACGGGGTCAGTGGGTCCATTATGCGCCGCTGAGGTGGCCGGTCAAGTGCTCACGGGCAATGTCAACCACACGCGCGATGACTTCTCGGCGTCATGCGCGGCCTGAGAGAATGTGCGCAGCGTCAGCCTCTCACATCGGCCACGGGGGTTCCGATGACGATCGAACGCTCCGCCGGCGAGTCGCACGACTTGGGCGCCTCGCGCACTCCGGGCGTCTCGCGCGACCAAGGCGCCTCGCCCGCCCCGGGCGCCTCGCCTCCCTGGGCGCGCCCGCCCGCGGCGGGCGCGTTCTCGCGCCTCACCGCGGGACAGTGCGAGCAGCTCCACGAGGCGACCCTGCGCGTGCTCGCGCGCACCGGGCTGGTCATGGAGGACCCGGAGGCGCAGGAGCTGATGCGCCGGGCGGGCGCCGAGGTCGACGGCGCCCGCGTCCGCCTCGGCGAGCGCGTCGGCGCCCGGCTCGTCGAGTGGGCCCTCTCGGTCGTGCCCAAGTCGGTCACCCTGTACGACCGGGAGGGCCTCCCCGCCATGACGCTCGAGGGCCGCAACGTCTACTTCGGCCCGGGCTCGGACTGCATCTACTGCTGGGACCACCGCACGGCGTCGCGGCGGCGCGCGGTGCTGCAGGATGTGGTCGAGACCGCACGCCTCGTCGACGCCCTCCCCAACTACGACTTCACGATGTCGCTCTTCACCCCGAGCGACGTCACCCCCGAGGTCATGGACCGCCACCAGATGGAGGCCATGCTCGGCAACTGCGCCAAGCCCATCGTCTACGTCACGATGAACGACCCGCTCGCGCACCTCGACGTGACGCAGATGGCCGAGGTCGTCGCCGGCGGAGCCGGCGCTCTCGAGGCCAGGCCCTTCCTCGCCTGCTACAAGAACACCCTCCTCCCCCTCCACCACAACGCGGAGGCCCTGCGCACCCTGATCGACCTCTCGCGCCGCGGCCTGCCCTGCATCTACAGCCCCGTCTCCACCGCCGGCACGATGACGCCGATGACCGTCCTCGGCTCGCTCGT